>MCNF01000004.1_pt1 | contig 134565 bp, 122 predicted proteins | sample 778221 | NCBI WGS metagenome assembly MCNF01 (sample SAMN04296814, study PRJNA304217) | bioreactor metagenome | isolation source: arboretum soil enriched with benzalkonium chloride | place: Turkey | reverse complement strand
AGCAGACAAGCGACCAACCCCCAACCCGCCAGCGGATTACCCAGGCGCGCCGCCGCAAACAGCACCTCCCACTGATTGCCCGCCAGGCACACCACCCCCGTCAGCACGGCGAAATACCAACGCCGGCGCAGCACCAACAGCAAGGCCAATGGCAGCAGCACCCCGAACGCACCGAACATCAGCCACCGCGAAAACCCCACCGCCAGCCCCAGGGCTACCACCCCCAAAACCAGGTCAAGACCACTACGCCGCTGCCAGCCCCGCGCCACCAGCAACCCCAGGGCCAGGGTCGGCAGCACGTTCAGGGTGTCGGGCTCGGGAACGAACAACCGGTAGGGAATTTCACTGAGCCCGCTGAAGGCCAGCAGCCAACCCAGGTAGCGCCACTGCCCGGGTCGCCGCGCAGCGCCAACGCGCCAAAGATTGGCCGCCATCGCCAGGCAGAACCAGGGAAACGCCAGGCGTCCGGGCACATACAGCCAGTCCAGCTCCAGGCCCACATAGCGCAAGTGGTCCAGGACCATGCTCAACAGCGCCAGCCACTTCAGCGCATCCAGTGCGCCGTCGCGGTTCGGGGGAACAGGGGTCAATATCGCGTCACGCATAAATCCTCATGTGCCATGCATTATTACGCGCTAACAGAGCGTGTGCGGGGCCGTTATTCTTGGGTAAAGTGCGCACCATAATCGACCACGGAACCCTCTCATACGGAAGCCGGCCATGACCGACAAGAGCCAACAATTCGCCAGCGACAACTACTCCGGTATCTGCCCCGAGGCCTGGGCCGCCATGGAACAGGCCAACCATGGCCACGACCGCGCCTACGGCGACGACCAGTGGACCGCCCGCGCGGCAGATCATTTCCGCCGCCTGTTCGAGACCGACTGCGAAGTGTTCTTCGCCTTCAACGGCACCGCCGCCAACTCCCTGGCCCTGTCGTCGCTGTGCCAGAGCTATCACAGCGTGATCTGCTCGGAAACCGCCCACGTCGAGACCGACGAATGCGGCGCCCCGGAATTTTTCTCCAACGGTTCCAAGCTGCTGATCGCCGGCACCGAGAACGGCAAGATCACCCCGGCTTCGATCCGCGAAGTGGCCCTCAAGCGCCAGGACATCCACTACCCCAAGCCCCGGGTCGTGACCCTGACCCAGGCCACCGAAGTCGGCAGCGTCTACACCCCGCAAGAAGTACGCGCCATCAGCGACACCTGCAAGGAACTGGGCCTGAACCTGCACATGGACGGCGCGCGGTTCTCCAACGCCTGCGCCTTCCTCGGCTGCTCGCCCGCAGAGCTGACCTGGAAGGCCGGGGTCGATGTGCTGTGCTTCGGCGGCACCAAGAACGGCATGGCAGTGGGTGAGGCGATCCTGTTCTTCAACCACAAGCTGGCCGAAGACTTCGACTACCGCTGCAAGCAGGCTGGCCAGCTGGCCTCGAAGATGCGTTTCCTCTCGGCGCCCTGGGTCGGCCTGCTGGAGAACGATGCCTGGCTCAAGTACGGCCACCACGCCAACCACTGCGCGCAACTGCTGGCCAAGCTGGTGGAAGACATCCCCGGCGTGGAACTGATGTTCCCGGTGCAGGCCAACGGCGTGTTCCTGCAACTCTCGGAGCCGGCCCTGGCCGCGCTGACCGCCCGGGGCTGGCGCTTCTACACCTTCATCGGCAAGGGCGGCGCGCGCTTCATGTGCTCCTGGGACACCGAGGAAGAGCGCGTGCGCGAGCTGGCGGCGGACATCCGCACCGTGATGAGCGCCTGAGCCACGCGCCTGGCGAGGCAGCCCGCGCCTCGCTAAAAAGCCGGCCCCTGCGCGGGGCCGGCCATCAGTTCACAAATTCCTGAACTGATTATTTGCCTTCACTGATTCAACATCCGCGTCCTATATCAGAGACTCCGGGGTCGTCCTATAAAAACAAAGGCACCGCCCCATGACGACCACCTCCTGCGCTACCGCGAAAGCCCCGCCTGCGTCCCTCAAGATCGAAACCCGCTCCATCGACTATGTGCCGCGCAACGAGCGCCACGGCAAGGTCTGGCACCAGGGCCCGTTCTGGTTCACCGGCAACTTCGTACTCACCACCATGGTCACCGGCTTCACCGGCGCGGCCCTGGGCCTGGCCCTGCAATACGCGATCCTGGCCATCGTCATCGGCGTCTGCCTGGGCACCTTCTGCATGGCCTTCCATGCCAACCAGGGGCCACGCATGGGCCTGCCGCAGATGATCCAGTCCCGCGCCCAGTTCGGCCTGCGCGGCGCCATCGTACCCTTCACCGCCGTGGTGTTCGTCTACATCGGCTTCAACGTGTTCAACGTGATCCTGGCCACCGACGCCATCAACACCGTGATCCCCGGCGCACGAGCGCCCTGGTACTCGCTGATGATCGCCATCGCGGTGCTGATCGCGGTGGTCGGCCACGACCTGCTGCACAGCGTGCAGCGCTGGCTGACCTACGTGATGATCAGCGTGTTCGCAGTGCTCACCGTCAGCGCCCTGATGACCCTGCAAGCCGACTCGGCGGTGGCCGATGCGCACTTTTCCTGGTCGGCATTCCTGATCCAGCTGTCGGCCGCCGCCGGCTACCAGATCAGCTATTCGGTGTACGTCTCCGACTACTCGCGCTACCTGCCGCACCAGACGCCGTCGCGCCAGGTGATCTTCTGGACCTACCTGGGCGCCGCCGGCTCGGCCCTGTGGCTGATGTCCCTGGGCGCGTTCCTGGCCTCGGCCCTGCCCTCGCCGGACGCCATCGCCAGCGTGCGCGACGTCGGCAACCGGTTGATCCCGGGCTTCGGCACCTTCACCGTGCTGATCGCGGTGCCGGCGCTGGTGGGCATCATGGCGGTCAACTGCTACGGCGCCATGCTCACCGGCATCAGCGCCATCGACGGCTTCAAGTCGATCAAGCCCGACCTCAAGAGCCGGGTCGCCGGAATCCTGCTGGTGGCGGCGGTGATCTTCCTGATCGCCCTGAACATTCCCGAGAGCTACCTGGGCAGCTTCAACACCTTCGTGCTGCTGATGCTGTACTTCCTGGTGCCCTGGACCGCCGTGAACCTGGCGGACTTCTACCTGGTACGCAAAGGCCACTACGCCATCAGCGACATCTTCAACCCCGCCGGCATCTACGGCCGCTGGTCCGCCGCCGGGCTCACCGCGTACTTCCTCGGCCTGCTGGCGATGGTGCCGTTCATGTCCCTGAGCTTCTACCAGGGCCCGCTGGCCCTGGCCCTGGGCGGCGCCGACATCGCCTTCGTGATCGGCCTGGCGGTGGCCGGGCTGATCTACTGGGCCCTGACCCGCAACCTGGACCTGGCCGCTGAAGAACGCGCCATCCAGGCCAGCGAACGAACCCTGGAAGGAGCGGCCCGATGAATACCCCGAGCACCTTGAAAGTAGCCTGCCAGCAACTGGCGCCACGCATCGGCGAGCTGGACTACAACCGCGAGCTCGGCGCCACGGCGATCCGCCAGGCCGCCGCCCGGGGCGCCCAGGTGGTGGTGCTGCCGGAGCTGGTGCAGAGCGGCTACCTGTTCCACGACCGGCAGGAGGCCCTGGCCCTCTCGGAGACCCTGGACGGCCCCACCCTTAGCCTGTGGAAGGCGTTGGCCGAAGAGCTGCAGGTGGTGATCGTCGGTGGCTTCTGCGAGCGCCTGGAGCAAGGCCAGGTGGCCAACAGCGCGGCCCTGGTCGAGCCGGAAGGGGCTGTCACCCTGTACCGCAAAGCCCACCTGTGGGATGGCGAGAACCTGATCTTCACCCCCGGCAACGAGCCACCGCCGGTGGTGGCCACGCGCTTTGGGCCGATCGCCGTGATGATCTGCTACGACCTGGAGTTTCCCGAGTGGGTGCGCCTGCCAGCCCTGGCCGGGGCGGCGCTGCTGTGCGCGCCGGTGAACTGGCCCAATGGGCCGCGACCGGCCGGCGAACGCCCGGCGGAGATGGTCCGGGTGCAGGCCAATGCGGCGGTCAACCGGATGTTCATCGCCGCCTGCGACCGCTGTGGCGAGGAACGTGGAGTGGACTGGGTCGGTGGCTCGACCATCGTCGACGCCGATGGCTATCCGCTGGCCGGCCGCGAGCGCCAAGCCAGTGCACAGTTGCTGCTGGCGGAGCTGGACCTGGGCCAGGCCTGGCACAAGTCCATCAGTGAACATAACCATGTGCACCTGGACCGCCGCCCGGCGTTGTATTGAGCGCAAGGCCTGGTTGCGAGAGCGAGCCGCCTGTGGCGAGGCAGCTTGCTCCCGCGCCACGAAAGCCGATCAGAACTCCACGCGCACATCGCCCTTGGGCACGCTGCAGCACGACAGGATGTAGCCTTCGGCTTCGTCTTCCTCGGTGATCCCGCCGTTGTGCTCCATTTCCACCTCGCCCCCCAGCTTGAGCACCTTGCAGGTGCCGCAGATACCCATGCCGCAGGCCTTGGGGATCATCAGGCCAAGCTTGGCCGCCGCCGCGTGCACGGTCTCCCCCGGGGCCACGCGGATGCTCTTGCCCGAGGCGGTGAACTCCACCTGGTGCAGGTCGGCGGCATCCACCTCCGGTGCCTCGGCGGCCTGTTCGGCCTGCTCCACCGCATCGGCCCGGGCATCGGCCGGCGTCGCGCCGAACGACTCCTCGTGGTAGCGGGTCATGTCGAAGCCGGCGGCCTCCAGCAGGCGCTTGACCGCGTGCATGTAGGGCGTAGGACCGCAGCAGAACACCTCCCGCTCGAGGAAGTCCGGCGCCATCAGCTCCAGCATCTTGTGGTTGAGATAGCCGCGATAACCGGCCCAGGGCTCGCCCAGGCCGTGGCGTTCGCAGATCAGGTGCAGGCTGAAGTTGTCGATCCGCGAGGCCATGTGCTCCAGCTCGCGGTGGTAGATGATGTCCTTGGGCGAGCGGGCGCTGTGGATGAACACCATGTCGACATTGGCGTTGGTGTCGTAGAACCAGCGCGCCATGGACATCACCGGGGTGATGCCGACCCCGCCGCTGAGGTAGAGGATCTTAGGGTTGGGGAAGTCGATGGCGTTGAACAACCCCACTGGCCCGTGTACCGCCAGCTCCTGGCCCTCGTGCAGGGTGTCGTGCAGGTGGTTGGAGACCTTGCCGCCGGGCACGCGCTTGATGGTCACCGAGAAGCTGTAGGGCACCGACGGCGAACTGGAGATGGTGTAGGAGCGCATCACCGGCTGGCCTTCGATCTCCAGCTCCAGGGTGACGAACTGCCCCGGCTTGAAGAAGAACATGATCGGCTGGTCGGCCATGAAGCAGAAGGTCCGTACGTCCCAGGTTTCCTGGATGACTTTGACGCAACGGACGATGTGACGACCATTGGCCCAGGTCTGGGTGGTTACCGGGTTGAGGAAGGTGTTGGACATGCTGTTCTCCACGGCCGACTGTCGGCGTCTTGCCAGCGATTCTGCGTAAGGCGCCCAGGGCCTGTTTACCTATCCGCGACATTCACATGCTTATCGCGACCAGGCCCCGGCTACAGGGCCTACGGCGTCGGGAACAGATTGGGCCATGTCGCCCATGGATAAGGTTCGCGGCGCCTGCGGACCCACACTCGGCCCCACGACAACAGCTGCTTTTTTCGTGACTTGCGTAGCACCGACCGTAGCCACTCCCTAATACGCCGGCCGCACCGAACGGCCATGAGGACCTGAACGATGGACGTCACCACCCTGAGCCTGGGCGATCCACTGGAACCCGCACGCAAGGCCACCGCGCAGATGCTGCAGGAACGCGAGCGGACCTTCTCCCTGCCGCAACCCTTCTACTGCGACCAAAGGCTGTTCGAAATCGACATGCAGGAGATCTTCCACAAGGAATGGCTGATCGCCGGCATGACCTCGGAAATTCCCACCAAGGGCAACTTCATCACCCTGCAAATCGGCAAGAACCCGATCATCGTCATCCGCGGCGCCGACGGCGTGGTCCACGCCTTCCACAACGTCTGCCGGCACCGTGGCTCGCGCTTGTGCACCAGCGACAAGGGCAAGGTGGCCAAGCTGGTCTGCCCCTACCACCAGTGGACCTACGAAGTGGACGGCCGCCTGCTGTTCGCCGGCACCGAGATGGGCGCCGACTTCGACATGAAGCAGTACAGCCTCAAGCCGGTGCAGGTGAAGACCGCCGGTGGCTACATCTTCATCTCGCTGGCCGAGAACCCGCCGGCCATCGATGACTTCCTGGCGACCCTGGCCCACTACATGGAGCCCTACGACATGGAGAACACCAAGGTGGCGATTACCACCACCTTGATGGAAAAGGCCAACTGGAAACTGGTGCTGGAGAACAACCGCGAGTGCTACCACTGCAATGCCTCGCACCCAGAGTTGCTCAAAACCCTGCTGGAATGGGACGACGTCACCGACCCACGGGCCGACCAGGCCTTCAAGGACCACGTAGCCGCCTCCGCCGCTGCCTGGGAAGCCGAGAAGATCCCCTACGCCCACGCCAGCTTCGGCCTGCGCAACCGTATCGTGCGCATGCCGCTGCTCAAGGGCACCGTGTCCATGACCCTGGACGGCAAGCAGGGCTGCAAGAAACTCATGGGCCGGATCAAGAACCCGGACCTGGGTTCGATGCGCATCCTGCACCTGCCCCATTCGTGGAACCACTGCATGGGCGACCACATCATCGTGTTCACGGTGTGGCCGATCAGTGCCCAGGAAACCATGGTCACCACCAAGTGGCTGGTGCACAAGGACGCCGTGGAAGGCGTGGACTACGACGTGGAGCGCATGCGCCAGGTGTGGGACGCCACCAACGACCAGGACCGGCGCCTGGCCGAGGAGAACCAGCGCGGCATCAACTCCACCGCCTACCAGCCCGGGCCCTACTCCAAGACCTACGAGTTCGGCGTGGTCAACTTCATCGACTGGTACAGCGAGCGCCTGCTCAACAACCTCGGCGCCGAACCGGCGCCCTACCTCAAGGGCGTACCGGTCACCGGCTGAACTGCACTCGAGCGCAGATCCTGACGGCCTGGCAAGCTTGGCAGCGGCTACATGAAACCCATCGGTAGCCGCTGCTGAGCACCAGTGAAGCTGCGCACGACCGCAACGCGGGCGCCAACCCGCGATGTCAGGCCTTGGGCTTGAGCTTGGGCCAGGGCACCCCACCCTTCTCGTTCACGAACTGCTCGGTGATCTGCGCCCCCAGCAGCCTCACCCGGGCATAACCGTTGAACACCCGTAACGGATAGTTGGCATCGCCGGCTCTCTGGGTTTCCGACCACAACACCCCGGGCGCGCCATCCAGCTCGCTGGCATCGCCATAGGGGATCGCCCCGTGGCCGACGCAACGCCCATTCATCACCCCCATGCCCTGGGGATCGGTCTTGGGCGCGTAGAAAATACCGTTGTGCAGGTGCCCCCAGTACCAATAGTCCGGCACGCGATTGCCCAGGGCCTTGCACACCTGGCCGTACAGCGCGGTCGGGGTCTTGCCGGTGATGTCCAGGCCCTGGTGATGGCTGAGCAGGATGATCTTGCGGCCCTGGCCGTGGCTGGCCATCAGGTCGCTGAGCCATTGTTCCTGGACGGCATTGAGGTTGCCGTCCATGTACAGCTGCATCTCATCGGAGGCGTAGGCGCTGTCCAGGCCAATGATCAGCCAGTGGGTGTTGAACAGGGCGAAGTAGCTGGTGTTCTGCTGGTCCGGGAACAGCGTCTGGATCTCGTCGAAGTAGCCATGGGCGCCGCTGTACATCTCATGGTTGGAGTTGAGACTGAACGAGGCCTTGCTGCCCATGGGCCAGGACGCCAGGTTGTTTCTCTCGTCACTGTCGGTACCGGCGTAGTACACATCGCCCAGGTGGATGGTCACGTGCGGCTGGTCCGCAGTGATCAGGTCGGCCACCCGCTGCGCCGCCGACTGGGGCTCGAAGTAGCCGGTGCCCCAATCCCCGGCCAGGTCCAGCAGGACCTCATCGGGGATCTGCAGCAACGCCGGGGTGGTGCCGAAGGTGGCGTGATCGCGCAGGTTCTCGATCCAGGCCACCAGGGCTTCGCTCCACTTCAGGTCCAGCAGTTCCCACTTGCGACAGCCCAGCAGGCTGCCGTCCTTGAGCACCTGGGTCGCCAGCTGGTCCACCGATTGCGGCAGGGGCTGGGCCGTGCCCAGGTGCAGCACCGACATGCCATGGGCCAGCTCCCAGGGCACCGGGGGCTGGCCCGGCGGCAAGTCGCCGTGGGCGATGGTGTATTGCGCCTGGTCGTGGGCGCGCTGTACCAGGTCGAGAATGGCTTGCAGCTCCTTGGGCTCGAGTTGGTTGCGCAGATTCTTCCAGGCCAGGTCGAACCGGGCGATCAGGCCATCGACCCGGGCTTTCACCCGGCCGAATTCCTCTTCCACACTACTTGCCAGTGACATAGCGGTGTCCCTCCTGATAGTCCTGCGGCGGCACGGGTTGCTCGCCTCACAGGGTCTTCATGTATTCGATCAACTGCCATTTCTGCTGCTCGGAAAGCTGCGTGCCATACAGGTGGCCGCCATTGCCGTTGCCTTCTTGGCGGGTGTCGTACTTGAAGTAGGCCGGCCCCTTGGGTGCCGGGCCGTTGGTGATGAACCCGACCTTCTGCGGGTCGTAGATATCCGAGCCGGTGTAGAACACCTGGGGCCGTTGCTCCGGCACCTGCAGCAGGTCCCACAGGCTGGGCACCGAGCCGTTGTGCAGGTAGGGCGCGCGCAGCCAGATGCCATCGGTGGGGGTGTTGCTGTAGCTCTGGGTCTTGCGATAGGCGCCAAAGTCGAAGGGCGGTTTCTTGAAGCCGTGGAAGGCCTGGACCAACCCGGTGGTAAAGGAGTCCAGGCGATGCGGGTCGGTGCCCAAGACCTGGATATCGGTGGTCACCTGGCCGGTGTCGGCCTTGCCGAAATCATGGCAGCCGGCGCAATTGGCCTCCCACAGCGGTTTGCCCTGGGCCACCTTGGCCTGGTCGATGGCGAAGGGCCAAGCCGGCGGCTTGTGCCCCAGCAGCCAGTTGGTGACCCGGTTGAAACTTGCCGGCAACACCGACTCCGGCGTCGCCCCCACGGCCATCGCCGCGGCGTAGTTGCGCTCGCGGATCTGGTTGTTGTTGCCATCCCAGTGCAGGTACATCGACTCCCGGGGCTTCTGGTTCCAGATCTGCGGCAGGTCCACGGTGCCGATGGTGGAGTCGTCGGGGAAACCGAACACCACCATCTTGGTCGGGTTGAAGGTGTCGGTGCGCCCCGGCCCCTGCGCCGGCCGCAGTTTCTGCCAGGCATAGGCCTGCTTCTGCTTGAGCAGCGCGCTCTTGGCCATGGGCATGATCAGGTAGCGGTTGTACAGGCGCTCGACCAGGCCCAGCTGGAACTTGGCGTTGATCGCGTTCATCAGCGCATCGATGGTGAATTTCGGATCGCTGGCGCAATCGTAGGCAAACCACTGGAAGGCCTGGAGCTGCATCAGGTTGGCCGGGGCGGTGGGCACTACCTGGGACACATCGCCGGCACTGGCCCGGTAGGCCCCGGTATGGCACAGGGCGCAATTGGGCTCCACCGTCGGATAGCCCAGCTGCCGCTTGGCCATGCCCACCGGCAGGTCGCGGCCATGTTCATAGAGGAAGCCGAAAACCTCGTAGCCACCGGGCCGGGGCATCTTCTCCGGGCACAGCTGCGGCAGCACGGCGAACAGGTAGTAGGGAATCCGCGCCTCGATCCCCAGGCCGATGGCCGCGTACTTGAAGTGATCCTCGTCGGAGGCTTCCGGCGGTTGCGGCACCTCACGCAGCATGTTGACCCAGGTTGCATAACCCACCAGCCCCAGGGCCAGCAGCACCACCAAGGTCGCCACGCGAAAGCCCTGCCGCCGCCACCGACTCTCCCAGCCCTGGCACCCGGCGTGCAGCCCGGCCTTGAGCAGGGCCCAGGGCCGATTGGCCGGGGCACTGCCCAGGTACAGCAAGATGCCCAGCACCAGGAACATGCCCAGGTCGCCCATGAGCATGGGCACGAATACCTGGGACTGGTTGCTGGTGTCGATCAGGTAGATCCAGAACACCACCGCCACCAGCCGCGACAACACGCATAGCCAGGAATGCACCACGTAGCGCGGCGCATTGAAGCCCGAGGGCATGTAGAACAGGCTGATGCCTACCAGCAGCATGCCGGCGTTCTCCAGCCAGGGATCGGACAGCACCGGAGGCAGGCCGACCACGGCAGTCAGCAAGGCCGGGGCGAACAGCGCTGGCAGGGCGAACACCATATTCATGGCGATGCCCAGCCAGATGAAGCGTTGGAACCAGCGGATATATGCGTTCATCCCTCTCACCCTCGCCTGGATATCCCTGAAGCCGCCGTTGTCGAGCGTGCCGGGAGGCTCAACCCAGGGCGGTCTTCTCCAGGTGCGCGAGGATCAGCGGGTACACATCCACCACCGCGTTCTGGCCGAAGATGCAGTCGATATGCCCGTAGCCCGACACCACATGCCGGCTGAACAGCTCGGGGCCATGCAGTTGGCACAGGCGCTCGTAGGTCTTCTGGGTACTCAGCGGCAGGTAGCACTGGTTGTCGGCGCCGCTGATGAAGCAGATCGGCAGCTTCAGCCGATCGAAATGCGGCATGTAGACGTCCTGTCCCTTGAAGTCCACCAGGTGGCCCTTGCGGCAGATCAGCGCCAGGTGCTCGAAGGTCTGGATATTGGACTCGCCGAACAGCTCGTGCAGGTTGTCGTGCAGGTTCTGGTTGAGGGTGTCGTGACGATACAACGAGGCGTACATGAAGGTGATGCGATGGCACACCGGGTTGGTGCAGTAGCCCTGGGCCTCGATCCGCGCATAACCGTTGAGCGCCTTGTCGTAGAGCTTGTTGAACCAGCTTTCCTTGCTGTCGGCATAGGCCGTCAGCGACTTGATGCCGATGGCGTCGAGCATGCCCGGCAAGTGCAACCCGGCCTTGATCCCGGTGGCGGTGGCCACCACGGTGTCGGCAGCGATCTGCGAACAGACCACCGAGCGCACATGCTCCAGGCCCGCCAGCAGCGACATGAAAAAGGTGGTGGCGCCATAGCAGTGCACCACGCATTGCACGTCCCGGGCGCCGGTGGCCTGGCGAACCTGGGCGATGGCGGCCTTGAAGTCGTACGCGGCGATCTGGTCGCCATTGCATTCCTGCTTGCTGGCCGGCAACAGGATGCTGACCCGGAAATCCAGGAGCCAGACGTCATAGCCGTACTTGCACAGGTACTCCAGCAAGTTGGTCTGGATGGTGTCGGTGGAGAAGATGTTGGAGCCCACGCCCAGGCCATGGACCAGCATCACCGGGCCCTTGCCGCCGGCCCGGTAGCGGGTCAGGCGCAGTTGCACGTGGTCTTCGGTCTCGAAGAACTGCACGCTCGGCACCGGCGCGGCCAGCGGCCGCTTGACCCGCGGCGGAGCGTCGGGATTGAAGTAGATATCGCCGGCGAACACCCCGCCGTAGCTTTCCCAGAGAATCCCGGCGAAGAACTGGCCGAAACGCGCCAAGGCCTCGATGCGCTCACGCTCGTTGCGGGCGTTGAGCACCTTCATGGTGGTCATCTGCCGGGCGAAATCCGCAGGCTGGATGTGCATCACTCCCGAGCCCAGCACCGGCCCATTCTTGTCCTGGCCCCGGTACAGGGTCACGTAGAGGGTGCTGGTATCGGGCCAGATGTTCAGCACGCCGTGGTCCTCGGGCACGGTCTTGAAGGCGCTGAAGTAGTAGTCGCTACCGTCCTCGGCGCAAAGGCGCATGTCGTAGTTCATGTGCCGCACGCCCACTTGCTGCTGGTATTGCTCGAACAGGTTGAACACCCCATGGCTGGCCACCAAAGGCTGAGGCGACAGCATCGGCGCCTCCAGGGTGCCCACCAGGGTCGCGGCGTGCTCGGGCTCCTTGATCATCCGGTTGAGATCGGCCGCGGTGATGGTCAGGGTGAACTCGATGGACGAGTTCTGTTCTTCGCCGCGCTTGGCCGCTGCTTGATAGAGCGCCAGGTCGGTGCCCTGGGGCTGGGTGAAGGCCGTGGAGAAGAAACCCTTCATGGTCTCGGTGAACTGCACGCCCAGGGTCGGCGCCGCAGCCGGCTTGCCAGGGGCCGAGGGCAGGCGGTAGTCGATCTTCCAGCCGCGATCCTCGGCCAGCAGTTGCATGGTGCGTTCACTCACCGCCGAGATGGTCAGCAGTGGATTGACCGCCAGGGAGGTAGGGATCACCGCGCCATCGGCCACATAGAGCCCGGGATAGACATCGGTGCCCTGGGTGCCGCTGAACACCTGGCCCTTGTGGTTGACCACGCCCTGGCCCGCGTCCTCGCCCATCACGCAGCCGCCCAGGGGATGGACCGAGACGATGCTGTGCTTGAGCAGCTTGGTCCAGATCGGGTTCTCCACCCAGACCCCGCCCAGGGCCCGGGTGCTCTGGTGCAGGCGCTCGTTGCCCAGCACCACGTTGGGTTGCTCGCCCACCCCCGGCCAGTCGATGCGCAACTGGTCCTGGGCGTCCAGCAGCATGCGCCCGCGACCGTTGTCGTGGCTCATGATCAGGTAGGTCTGCATGTTGTGCAGGGCGCCATGGTAGGGCCCGCGCAGGAAGCTTTCGGCCTCGCGTTCCTTGTAGCCCAGCTTGCCGCTCAAGCTGTTGTCGGTGGCCTGGCCCAGGGTGCTGGCGAACAGCGCCATGCTCGGCACCATGGCCTGGCCGAGGGCGCCGGGGATCGAGCCCTCCTCGATGACCATGCGGCTGGTGCGGTCGCCTTCGGTGCGCATGTCGATCACCGAGGTGATGCATGGGCCCACGGGTTTCAACTCGCTGGCCGGATGAGTGCCGAAGCCGATGCCGTTGATCGGTTGCTCGCAGTTGTGGCCAAAACCGAGGATGTCGCCGTTGCCGCTCATGTGCTCGCCCAGTTGGGCCGAAGTGGCCAGGCCCTTGGCCCGCGAACGCAGGAGGATCTCGGTGGAACCCAGGGTGCCAGCGGACAGCACGACGATATCGGCCTTGACGAACAGGGTCGGCGCCGAGAACTTCTCGCGACCGCTGTCCAGGTACTGGAAGTGCACGATCCAGCCGTCGCCGTCGCGCTCCAGGTGGCGCACCTGGGCCTGGCAGAAAATCTCGGCGCCGTGGTTGCAGGCGTCGGGCAGGTAGTTCATCAAGGTGGTGTTCTTGGCCTTGTTGTTACAGCCCGAGACGCAGTCACCGCATTGGTTGCAGGGCAGTTGCTCGACCCCGACATGGTTGAGGTTGTTGGGCAGCTTGTCGAAGGTCACGTTGATCGGCGGCTTGTAGAAATGCGCGCCCTGCTTGAGGTAGTCCGCGGACTTGCGGTGGGCCTTGAGCTTGTCCAGGGCCGGCGCCGAATCGGGATAGGGATTGGGCTTGAGCATCTCCCGGGCCAGGGCAAAGCCCTGCTTGAGCAAGGTATCGCGGTGGTCGCGCACCGCCTGGGGCCAGCGTGGGTCGTCGAACACCCCGGGCTCGGGCTCCAGGGCGACGTTGGCGTTGATCAGCGAGGTGCCGCCCAAACCGCAACCCACTACCACGTTCTGCTGGGCGTTGACGTGCAGGTCGAACAAGCCGGTGCGCGAACCGATATGCCCATCGGGATCGTGCACCTGCAATTCCTCGGTGGCGCTGACCAGGGTGTTGGGAAACTCCCCGGGGCGAATCTCCCGCCCACGCTCCAGCAGGCACACCCGGCGCCCGGCCCGGGACAACCGCGAAGCGGCGATGCCGCCGCCATAGCCGGAGCCGATGACGACGACGTCGTAGTGTTCCTGGATCTCGCTGATGGGGGTGGCGATCCGAGTCATGGCGGGGTTCCTCTCAGGCAGATGGGGCGACTCTCATGGCCGCTTCCTTCAGGTGAAGCCGATCACGCAGGCAGCCGCACGGGCCGGCCGCTGCGCCAGAAACGCAAACCGTGGAAATCAGGGTCGGGATCGAACAGCCGCTGGGGCTATAGGCGTGCGCGCTGGTTGGCGGCACGGCGGCGGGTGCGCCGGGGGAAGGTCCCGCGGCTGGAAGCCTGTGATGAACGACAATCCATTGCCTGCGCTCCCTGGACCGGATGTGGATAAGTGACGAACCGGTCCCAGTGGAATCAGTCAAGTCAGGCCGCTTACCACTGTCAAGGCGGACATTAGAACTGTATGAAATTTGATCTATTGCCGTACACGCTATGAATTACAAGGCCTGTAGCGGTTGGCGAACAACTTATCCACATCTTGGCCCACAGCAATTGTGGGCAAGTGCACTGGGGATGGGGATATTACCCCGGGGATTCCCAGGAAAATCCGCGGGTTAGGCAAAAACAGCCGTTTGACGCGCGCCTGATCAATTATTGAACAAAACCCTGCAAGCCTTGCTACACATGGCCTACAGCGCGAGACGAACACCTTACCCACAGATCGGCCAACAGACTTTGGGGGCAACTGCAGCCGCTACCCGCGGTTTCTGTGGAAAAGCCCTCCAGGCCAGGAAAATTCCGCCTTGCAAGCGCCCGGACAGCGCCAGAAGCAAGATTTGGGTGTTTTTTGATCAGATCGCGCCAAGCCTTGTCCTGCAAGGGCTACAGCCCTGAGCGAACATCTTATCCACAAAAGCGCCAACAGACTTTGGGGGCAACTGCTGTGCACAACTGCCCCCTTGAGGAGTTCGACACCGCGGAAAAAAGCCAGGAAAAACCACAAGTTAGCCTGATCAAATTTCGTACAGATGGCTACAGGCCTTGTTCTGCATGGGTTGGAGCAAGGCGCGAACATCTTATCCACAGAGCCGCGCACAGGGATTGTGAGTAACCGTGCAAACAGGACTGCAAGCCAGGCTCCCGCAGGATCAGCCGGTCGACGCTCGATTGCTCGCGATAGCACTAGTACGACGGGGGCGGCTCTAGCGGAGCACCCCCTCCTCCACCAACAACTTGAAGATGGCCTCGGCCCCGGCTTGCGCGCTGACGTCCTTGAGCACCTGGCCGGTGCCGCCGCTGGCCTTGGCGGTGGCGGCCTTCATGCGGTCGGCGCCGCTCTTGGCCTTGATCACCTTCAAGCGCTTGGGCCGTGGCCTGGCCGGCTGCAGGCTGGCGCCGGTGAACAGCTCGTCCTCCACCACCATGACCTGATCGGCGCGCAACACCCCGCGCCGTGCCGGGCCATAGGCACTCTGGCGAGGCTTGGGCGCGGCGTTATCCACAGTGGCCAGGAACGGCAGGCGCACCTTGAGCCGGCGCCGCTGGCCCCGGGGCAAGGCTTGCAGCACATGGGCCACGCCATCTTCCAGGGATTCCACCTCGGCCAGCCCCACCACCAGCGGCCAACCCAGGTTCTCGGCCAGCAGGAACGGCAGCATGCCCGAGCCTTCGCCGGTTTCCGCCTGGCTGCCGGTCAACACCACTTGGGCCCCGGCATGGCGCAGGTACTGGGCCAAGGCTGGCAAGGCATCGGCGCCGGCTGGCTGCTCCAGCACATGCAGTTGCTCCAGGCCCATGCCCAGGTAGGCGCGCAGGGCCGGCTCGGCGGCATCGCCGGCGTGCAGCACCTGCAGTTGTCCACCGGCCAGTTGCAGGCCCAGTTCCACGGCCCGGGCGTCCTGTTCGGCACGCCGTGGCCGACCGGAGGTCGGATGCGCGCCGATGGAGACCAGGCTGATTACATGACTGTTCATGAGTGCTCCCTCAAGCTGCATCGCGCTTGGCGGCGCTGCGGTAGGCTTCGACGGCGGCGATCAGCGCCTCGAGGATCGCGGCGCTGTCGCCGATCACCGCCAGGTCGGCGCGCTTGATCATGTCGCAGCCCGGGTCCATGTTGATCGCCACCACCTTGTCGCAGGCACCGATGCCCTGCAGGTGCTGGATCGCTCCGGAGATCCCCACCGCCACGTAGACACGCGCGGTCACCCAGGTGCCAGTGGCGCCCACCTGGCGGTCGCGGGGCATGAAGCCGTCGTCCACCGCCACCCGCGAGGCGCCCTCGGTGGCCCCCAGGGCCTGGGCCGCGCGATGGAACAGCGCCCAGTCCTTGACCCCGTTGCCCCCGGACAGGATGAACTCGGCCTCGGCCATGGGAATCGCCGCCGGGTCCACCGCCACCGCGCCCAGATCCTCGATTCGTGCCAGGCTGCGGGCCACGCTTGTGGATAACTCCACCGGCAAGGCTTCGTGGCGGGTTTCGCTGACCGGCTCGGCACATTCGGCCGCCGCCAGGATCAGCCGTGGCAGAGGCCGTGCCAGATCCTCCAGGCCCGCACCGGCGCGGCCGATGCATTGCCCTTCCTTGACCTGCCAGACCCGGGTCGCCGGGCGTTCGCCCAGGGCCGCGGCAAAGCGCCGACCCAATTCGCCACCGCCGCTGCGGCTGTCGGGCAGCAGCCAATGGCGCGGGCTGAACTGGTTATCCACAGCCCGCAGGCCCTGGACCCGCTGCTCCGGTGCATAACCGTCGAACTCGCTGCCCGGCAGCACCAGCAGACGGTCGACCCCCGCCGTGGCGAAATTCGATTCCTTGTGCTCGCCGAACACCACCGCCAGCACCGCGCCGTCCTGGCCGGCCAGTTGCCGGGCCAGGCCCAGCAAGTCGCGGTCGTGGCTGCTCAGGCGACCACCGACCATGTCCGGCACCACGTTGATGTAGAACGTTGGCTGCGCCAGCTGGTGCAGCGGCAATTGCACCTCGACCGCCGCCGTGCGCTTGTGGCTGCTGCCACCTTGCTGGGCGCCGCTGCGATCGATGCGCTTGAGCCCGTTGGGACCGACAAAGCCCATGCCGTGGGGGTTCTTGCGCACCAGGCCATTGGGGCCCATCCAGCTGTGCTGCGCCGGTTGCATGGCCGCATGCAGCGGGTGCAGGCGGTTGCGGGCGATCCATTCGGCGCGGGGATCGCGGCGGATAATCTCGCTCATCAGTGCACCTCCGCAGGTTCGGCTTTCACCACTGGCGCCTTGCTCGGGGCCGCGCTTTCCAACAGGGCCTCGGCCACCAGTTCGGCGATGTCCTTGATCATCGGTCGGGGCTCCACCACCCCTTCGAGCATTGCCGTGCATTGCGGACAACCCACCGCCACCAGCTCGGCGCCGGTCTCGCGGATGTCTTCCATGCGCATGTCGGGAATCCGCTGCTTGCCGGGAATGTCGGTGATCGGCGCACCACCGCCACCGCCACAGCAGCGGGAGCGGAACCCTGCGCGCTGCATTTCCTTGACCTCGATCCCCAGGGCGCGCAGCACCTGGCGCGGGGCTTCGTACTCACCGTTGTAGCGGCCCAGGTAGCAGGGGTCGTGATAGGTCACGCTGCCACCCTTGTGCCGGCCAAGATCGAGTTGGCCGGCGGCGATCAGCTCGGCGATGTAGGTGCTGTGGTGCTGCACCTGGTAGTCACCGCCCAGGGCGCCGTATTCGTTTTTCAGCACATGGAAGCTGTGGGGATCGCAGGTGACGATGCGCTGGAACCGGTACTTGGCCAGGGTCTGGATATTGCGCCGGGCCAGTTGCTGGAAGGTCGCCTCGTCACCCAGGCGCCGGGCCACGTCGCCACTGTCGCGTTCTTCCAGGCCAAGCACGGCGAAATCCACGCCCGCGGCCTTCAGCACCTTGACGAAGGCCCGCAGGGTACGCTGGTTGCGCATGTCGAAGGCGCCGTCGCCGACCCAGAACAGCACCTCGGTGCTCTTCACTTCAGGCAGCAGCTTGAGGTTGAGGTCGGCCGCCCAGTTCATTCGTCCGCCGGGGTTGAAACCGCCCGGGTTGTCGGTGGCAATCAGGTTCTCCAGCACCTCGGCGCCCTTGTTCGGTGTGGCGCCTTTTTCCAGGGTCAGGTGGCGGCGCATGTCGACGATGGCATCGACGTGCTCGATCATCATCGGGCATTCCTCGACGCAGGCCCGGCAGGTGGTGCACGACCACAGAGTCTCGGCATCCACCAGGGCCTTGCCCTGCAGCGCGACGATCGGCAGGTGCGGGCCGCCGTGGTGTTCGCCCAGCGGCTGACCGCGACCGTCGAGGGACGGATAGGGGCTGCCGGCGAAGTGGGCATCGCTGCCACCGGCCAGGCCGACGACCATGTCCTGGATCAGCTTCTTGGGGTTCAGCGGCTGGCCGGCGGCGAAGGCCGGGCAAGCCGCCTCGCACTTGCCGCACTGCACGCAGGCATCGAAGCCCAGCAGTTGGTTCCAGGTGAAGTCCACGGGTTTTTCCACGCCCAGGGGCGCGCTGGGGTCTTCCAGGTCCAGCGGCTTGAGGCCGGTGGAGCGGCCGCCGCCGAAGCGTTCGGCACGGCGGTGCCAGGCCAGGTGCAAGGCACCGGCGAAGGCGTGTTTCATCGGTCCGCCCCAGGTCATGCCGAGGAACAGCTCCGACACGCCCCAGAGCACGCCCAGCGCGAGGATCGCCGCCAGCAGCCAGCCACCGAACTGCTCCGGGAGGATCCCGGCCACCGGCAGGGTCACCAGGAAGAAGCTCGCGGAAAACGCCAGCAGGCTCTTGGGCAGGCGCATCCACGGGCCCTTGGACAAGCGCGACGGCGGATTGCGCCTGCGTCGGTAGACGAAGATCGCCCCCACGAACATCAGCGCCGACATCAACAGCAAGGCATAGGCCAGCACGCGGTTGTGCAGGCCGAAGCCGTGTACCAGCAGCGCCAGGACGATGGAAGCCACCGCGCCACCGGCGGTGGCCACGTGGGTGTTGGCGATGTACTTGTCGCGGGCCACCACATGGTGCAGGTCCACCATGTAGCGCCGGGGCATGGCCAGCAGGCCGCCGACCAGGTCGACCTTGGAGGCTCGCCCCCGGCGCCACATGGCCGCGCGCCGCAACGCGCCGAGGACCGCCAGGCCCAGGGCAGCGAACAGCAGGATGGGAAGAAGGGTATTCAACATCACAGTCACCTTAAGGTCAGCTGCAAGCGGCTAGCTTCAAGCGGCAAGAAAAAACAAGGCTGGGCATTCGCTCTGGCTGGCCGCTCAAAACCTGCAACGGCGGCTAAAAGCCCTTACAGAACGCCAGGGGCAAGCGACAAGCAAAAGCACTGCCGAACACCTGCTTCAACTTGCCGCTTGCAGCTTGAAACTTGTCGCTGCCGTCAAAAGTCCTTGCACAGGCGCAGGGCGTCGTAGATCGCGGCATGGGTGTTGCGCTGGGACACGCAATCGCCGATGCGGAACAGCAGGTAGCCGTCGCCCGCTTCGCCCAGGCAAGGCTGCGGCTTGATCGCGAACAGCGCCTCGACATCGATCTGGCCCTTGTTGCGCGAGCCGTCCTTGAGCCCGTAGTACAGCGCCTCGTCGGGACGCACGCCGTTCTCCACCACCACCTGGTCCACCACCCGCTCCTCGCGGGCGCCGGTGTATTCGTTCTCCAGTACCGCCACCAGCTTGTCGCCCTCGCGGTAGACCTTCTCCAGGGTCAGGTCCCCGGTCATGATCACTTCCTTGGGGTACAGGCTGCGGTAGTAGGTGGGGAACGAGGTGCCGCCGATGGCGATGCCGGGCTTGATGTCATCGGTGACGATCTCCACCTGCGAGCCCTTGTCGGCCAGGTAGTCGGCGACCGACATCCCGGTGAATTCGCAGATGGTGTCGTACACCAGCACGTTCTTGCCCGGGGCGACCCGGCCATCGAGGATGTCCCAGCTGCTGACCACCAACCCTTCGGCGGCGCCCCAGTGTTCGTTCTGCTCGATGAACGGATGGCCGCCCACCGCCAGCACCACCACGTCGGGACGCAGGTCGAGGATGGTCGCCGCGTCCGCCGCGGTGCCCAGGCGCAGGTCGACCTTCAGCCGCGCCAGCTCCAGTTGGTACCAGCGGGTGATGCCGGCGATCTGGTCGCGCTGCGGAGCCTTGGAGGCGGTGGTGATCTGTCCGCCGATCGCCTCTTTCTTCTCGAACAGGGTCACGTCGTGGCCGCGCTCGGCCGCCACCCGGGCAGCCTCCATGCCCGCAGGACCGGCGCCGACTACCACCACCTTGCGCTTGGCGCCGGTGGTCTTCTCGATGATGTGCGGCACGCCCATGTATTCACGGGAAGTGGCGGCGTTCTGGATGCACAGCACGTCCAGGCCCTGGTACTGGCGGTCGATGCAGTAGTTGGCACCCACGCACTGCTTGATCTGGTCGATCTGGCCCATCTTGATCTTGGCGATCAGGTGCGGGTCGGCCATGTGCGCGCGGGTCATGCCGACCATGTCGACGTAGCCGCCCTCGAGGATGCGCGTGGCCTGGTTCGGGTCCTTGATGTTCTGTGCGTGCAGCACCGGGACCTTGACCACTTCCTTGATGCCTGCCGCCAGGTGCAGGAACGGCTCCGGCGGGAAGCTCATGTTGGGGATGACGTTGGCCAGGGTGTTGTGGGTGTCGCAACCGGAACCGACCACGCCGAGGAAGTCGAGCATGCCGGTGTCGTCGTAGTACTTGGCGATCTGCTTCATGTCCTCGTGGGACAGGCCATCGGGATGGAATTCGTCGCCGCAGATGCGCATGCCGACGCAGAAATCGTCGCCGACCTCGGCGCGCACCGCCTTGAGCACCTCCAGGCCGAAGCGCATGCGCTTCTCGAAGGTGCCGCCCCATTCGTCGGTCCGCTTGTTGACCCGCGGGCTCCAGAACTGGTCGATCATGTGCTGGTGCACCGCCGACAGCTCCACGCCGTCCAGGCCACCTTCCTTGGCGCGACGGGCGGCTTGGGCGTAGTTGCCGATCACCCGCCAGATTTCTTCCACCTCGATGGTCTTGCAGGTGGCGCGGTGCACCGGCTCACGAACCCCGGACGGCGACATCAGGGTCGGCCAGTTGAAGCCGTCCCAGCGCGAGCGCCGGCCCATGTGGGTAATCTGGATCATGATCTTGGCGCCGTGCTTGTGCATGGCGTCGGAGAGGTTCTGGAAGTGCGGGATGATGCGGTCGGTGGACAGGTTCACCGAGCTCCACCATTCCTGGGGACTGTCGATGGCCACCACCGAGGAGCCGCCGCAAATCGCCAGGCCGATGCCGCCCTTGGCCTTTTCCTCGTAGTACTTCACGTAGCGCTCGGTGGTCATGCCGCCGTCGGTGGCGTAGACCTCGGCGTGGGCGGTACTGAGCACGCGGTTGCGGATGGTCAGTTTGCCGATCTGGATCGGCTGGAACATCGCTTCGAAAGCCATTGTCTTGAACTCCGCTTACAACGCTTTGACGACGAACAGGCCGTCGTCGTGCCCTTCTTCGGAACCACCGTAGACCTGCTCTGCCACGGTGCGGATCTTGCTGCCACGGGCCGCCAGGATCTGGTCCATGGCGCCGGCGAACCAGCCGGTGAACATGTAGTCCACCTTGCGCCCGCACTTGCCGTAGACGTAGACGAAGGCCGAGTGCTCGAGCTTGACGCTGGCGGTGCCCTGCTCGAGGTCGATGTCCTGGATCTTGAACAGGCCCCAGCCGCGCTGGGAGAGGCGCTTCATGTAGTGCTCGAACACCGCCACGCCTTCCAGGCCATGGCATTGGGCTTCTTTCTCGCACCAGTGCCAGGCGGACTTGTAGCCGGCCTTGTAGAGGATCTCGGCATAGGCGTCGGCGCCCAGCACTTCCTCGATGCCCATGTGGTTGTTGACGAAGAAATGCCGCGGCACGTACAGCATCGGCAGGGCATCGGACGTCCAGACGCCGGTCTCGCTGTCGACTTCGATGGGCAGTTGCGGGGCGATCTTGGCCATGGAAACTTGACTCCAGAAATTCATTCTTGGCTTGGCAAAGCCTTGGCTTTGCATGGAAAAAATTCGCGTGAATACCGCTGGAGCCGTCGCGAGCACACCGAGAGCAAGGAGACCCGCAGCGACAGGCGAGAGCAGTACGCATGTACGGCGAGCCTGTCGCGAGGACGCGACGCAGCTATCGGTGGGCGCAGCAGGCTCCGGGGATGTTCATCACTCGCCCCAGACGTCCTTGAGCACATTGACCCAGTTTTCGCCCATGATCTTGCGTACCACGCGCTCGGAGTGGCCGCGCTTGAGCAGGGTCTGGGTGAGGTTGGGGAATTCGCCCACGGTGCGGATGCCCAGCGGGTTGATGATCTTGCCGAAGTTGGTCAGGCGCCGGGCGTAGCCCTTGTCGTGGGTCAGGTACTCGAAGAAATCCTGGCCGTGGCCCTGGGTGAAGTCGGTGCCGATGCCGATGGCGTCTTCACCGACGATGTTCATGGTGTACTCGATGGCCTCGGCGTAGTCGTCGATGGTCGAGTCGATGCCCTTGGCCAGGAACGGCGCGAACATGGTCACGCCGACGAAGCCGCCGTGGTCGGCGATGAACTTCAGTTCGGCATCGGACTTGTTGCGCGGGTGTTCTTTGAGGCCCGAAGGCAGGCAATGGGAGTAGCAGACCGGCTTCTTCGATTCGAGGATGACTTCCTCGCTGGTCTTGGAACCGACGTGGGACAGGTCGCACATGATGCCGACGCGGTTCATCTCGGCGACGATCTCGCGGCCGAAGCCCGACAGCCCGCCGTCGCGCTCGTAGCAGCCGGTGCCCACCAGGTTCTGGGTGTTGTAGCACATCTGCACGATGCCCACGCCCAGCTGCTTGAACACGTCCACATAACCGATCTGGTCCTCGAAGGCATGGGCGTTCTGGAAGCCGAAGAGGATGCCGGTCTTGCCCAGTTCCTTGGCTCGGCGGATGTCGGCGGTGGTGCGCACCGGCATCACCAGGTCACTGTTCTCGCGGATCAACTTCTGGCTGGCGGCGATCTGGTCGACCGTGGCCTTGAAGCCTTCCCAGACCGACACCGTGCAGTTGGCCGCGGTCAGGCCGCCCTTGCGCATGTCCTCGAACAGCTCGCGGTTCCATTTGGCAATGATCAGGCCGTCGATAACGATGCTGTCGGCGTGTAGTTCGGCTGGGCTCATCAGGCTGTCCCCTTTTATCTGGCGATTCCTGCGCCGAATCGTCTGCCGGCGCTTTGGGGCCAGCATATGCCTGAGGGCCAGGGCGCCCCGATGCAAAAACGACAGGGGGTTTGCCGAAAGCGTCAAGCGCCGACAAAGCAGCGGATAGAGGGTTATCCGGGCCTCTGTTCTTTACCGGGGCCTTGCGCCAGAATTCGCCGCTTCAACGAAAGCTTCATTGGATTTGGGGGCAGCGCTGCAATGAAGAAACCGATCTTCCTGGCCTTGGTACTCTTGGCGAGCGGCGCACAGGCGGCCGAAGAAACCGACAACTCTCCCTGCGATGGTGTCGAAAACGACGTGCAGACCCTGGAGTGCGCGACCTATAACAGGACCACCGCCGAGCAGTTGCTCAATGACAATGTGCAGAGCCTGCTGGAACGCCTGGGCACCGTGTATGGCAACGACAAGGCTCAGCTGGGCGACATCACCGCCAAGGTCAAGAACGCCCAGCAGCTGTGGCAGAAGCAGCGCGACGCCGACTGCGCCGTGGAATCCTTCCCGGCCAAGCCCGGCAGCAAGGCCTACAACATCGCCAGCAACGACTGCCTGGCGCGCATGAGCGACGAGCGTTCGGAGTTCATCGAGTCCATCGCCCAGGAGTGATCCACCCCTGGCGCCGATCCGGGGGCGAGCCCTCGCCCCCCTCTCTCATGGGCCGCCAAGGCTCGCCAGCCTGTGCTTGACTACCCTGCTAAGCCTGGCTGGCCATCGTTCTCAATGGTGGACCGGGTCACTTTGCCCAGGGATTGGGGGACGCCATGGATTTTTCGCTGGATCAATTGCAGATGTTCGTACAGGCCGCGCGGACCGGCTCGTTCTCGGCCGCCGCGCGTCGGCTGGGCAAGACCCAGTCCACCGTCAGCCTGGCCATCGCCAACCTGGAAGACGACCTGAAGGTGGAGCTGTTCGATCGCAGCACCCGCAGCCCGGCGTTGACCGCCACTGGTCGGAAAATCCTGCTGCAGGCCGAGGCAGTACTGGAACGCTGCCAGGACCTGCAAGCCAGCGCCGATGGCTTGTCCCAGGAGCCGGAGCCGCAACTGACGCTGGTGATCCAGGCACCGTACGGTCCGCTGCTGCCGCTGTTGCATGAGTTCGAGCAGGCTTTCCCCCAGGTCGACCTGTTGCTGCGCCAGCCTCACTCCAGCAGTGCCAGCGAACTGGTAGCCCGGGGTGAGGCGGCTCTCGGCCTGGCCCCCTCAGCGCCTGGTTACCCCCAGGCGCTGGAGTTCCAGCAAGTGGGCCGCTTGCACCTGGTGCATGCCTGCCACCCGGACCATCCCCTGGCGCAGCGCAACCCTCTGAGCGCCGACGACTTGCAGCAGCACCGGCGCCTGTGCGCCTCCAGCCTGCCCAGCCAGCAGCCCCCCAGCAGCGAGTACCTGCGTTGCCTGCGGCTGTGGCAGGTACAGGACCAACACGCACTGCTGGAGATGCTGCGTGCCGGGCTCGGCTGGGCCGCCCTGCCCCGGCAACTGGTCCAGCGCGAGCTGGCCAGGGGCGAACTGGTGGAGCTGCACCTGGCCGACCCGTTCCACGGCGACTGGCAGGTCGGCATCGACCTGCTCTGGGCACGCCAAAACACCTTGGGCCAGGCCGGTACCTGGCTCAAGGAACGCCTGCTGCACAGCCGGGTGTACGAAATGGACCGTCGCGGACCGCCGCCCGCCCGCTAGTGAGAGGGGCAACAAAGGGACAAGCTTCTGTCGTGGAGGAAATACAAGTCTCGGTCGCGCCGCGGCATTCGGCATTCGGCATTCGGCATTCGCGCCGACCAGCTGGAGCTGTAAGCTGCGCACCAGCCAACGACTTTCACAAGGATTCCCCATGAGCATTTGCGGTATCGAGATCAAGGGCAGCGAAGCCATCTTCGCCCTCGCCTCCCTGCAAGGCGGCACGCTTGAACACCAGGCCATCGCCGTGAAGAAGATCGCCCTGGAAGACGACGATGAAGCAGCCAACGTGCGCACCTTCGCCGCCCAGGTGCGAGATTTTGTTCGCAAGCAGGGCATCACCCGGATCGCCATCAAGAAGCGCAGCAAGAAAGGCGAGTTCGCCGGTGGCCCTACCACCTTCAAGATCGAGGGCGTGTTCCAGTTGCTGGAGAATTGCGAGGTGACCCTGCTGTCGCCCCAGACCCTCACCGCCCAGCACAAGAAGCACGGCTACGAGCTGCCGGCGAGCCTCAACAAGTACCAGCACGAGGCGTACAAGGCGGCCTGCGCGGCGCTGCTGAAAAAGTAGTCCGCGTATCTGTAGGAGCGAGCGGGCGGCGATCCGACTGGCCCGCGAGGCGTACGGCCTGACCCAACGGGTTGCCTGCATCGCGAGCCAGTTTCGCTCCCACCAATAGGGCAGCTCAGAACCTGCTCACGGTCTAGCGAGCGACGCTCAGGCCAGGCAAAAATGGCTGAGAAAGCGCAATTCAGGGTCCTGAATGAGCATTTCGAAGCCTTTTTTAACGCCCCATGGGCTAAGCGCAGCAGATCGTGAACAGGCTCTCAGGCCTTCTGGCTGTGTTGCCGATCCTCCCGTGGGCAGCGAGTGAACCGCGCGCGGTAGCTGCGGGTGAAATAGGACGGCGATTCGAAACCGCAGGCGATGCTCACTTCCAGCACGCTCAGGTCGCTCTGGCGCAATAGCTGGCGGGCCTTGTCCAGGCGCAGCCCGAGGTAGAAATTGCTCGGCGTGTCGTTGAGGTGCAGGCGAAACAGCCGCTCCAACTGGCGTCGGGTGATGTTGACCGACTCGGCCAGGGCCAGGGTGCTCAAGGGCGGCTCGCTGTGCTGCTCCATCTCGCCGATCACCTGCACCAGTTTCTTGTTGTTGATGCCGTAGCGGCTGGCGACCTCCATGCGCTGGTGGTCCTTGCGCGGACGGATGCGCCCCAGCACGAACTGCTCGCTGACCTGGATCGCCAGCTGCGGGCCGTGGGCCTGGCCGATCAGGTCGAGCATCATGTCGATGGACGCCGTGCCACCGGCCGAGCTGATGCGCCGCCGGTCGATCTCGAACAGTTCCTGGGTGACGCTCAGCTGTGGATAAGACTCCTTGAAGGCGTCGATCGCTTCCCAGTGCAGGGCCACCCGGTGCCCTTCCAGCAGGCCGGCCTCGGCCAGCACCACGCTACCGGTGTCGATCCCGCCCAGGGTCACCCCGTCCCCATCCAGGCGCCGCAGCCAGTGCTCCAGGGCCGCGCCGAAGGAGCGCAGTGGCTCGAACCCGGCCACCACCAGCAAGGTGGCGCCCTTCTTCAACGGCTCCAGCGCGGCATCGGCGTTGACCGACATGCCGTTGCTGGCCAGCACCGCCCCGCCATCCACACTCAATACATGCCAGCGATACAGCCCGCCGCGAAAGCGGTTGGCCACCCGCAAAGGCTCGATGGCCGAGATGAAGCCGATGGCCGAGAACCCCGGCAGCAGCAAGAAGTAGAAATCCTGGGACATGGGACGCACTCGGAGGACGGGCGGCGTGGCCAATGTGATACGCCGTTTCCCGGGCGGCTTCAAGACACGAGGTCGCTGCAGTGCAAGAGCCGGTCGCCGCTGTGCGTTTTCGCAACCCGCCAGCTGCGTAACGTGGCATCACCGGCGCACGAAGACGCCGGGCCCACAATAACGACCTGCCGAGGAAACCCTCATGAAACGACTGATCAGCCGTTGCGTCCTGGCTCTTAGCGGTACCCTCCTGTTCAGCTCCGGGGCCATGGCCGCCGATGCCGCCAGTTGCCAGAACGTGCGCCTGGGCGTGGTCAACTGGACCGACGTGATCGCCACCAGCGCCATGGCCCAGGTCCTGCTCGACGGCCTCGGCTACAAGACCAAGCAGACCAGCGCCTCGCAGCAGATCATCTTCGCCGGCATCCGCGACCAGCGCCTGGACCTGTTCCTGGGCTACTGGAACCCGCTGATGACCCAGACCATCACCCCGTTCGTCGAGGCCGGCCAGGTCAAGGTCCTCGACCAGCCCAGCCTGAAAGACGCCCGCGCCACCCTCGCCGTGCCCACTTACCTGGCGGACAAGGGCCTGAAGAGCTTCGCCGACATCGCCCGGTTCGAGAAGGAGCTGGGCGGCAAGATCTACGGCATCGAGCCCGGCTCCGGTGCCAATACCCAGATCAAGGCGATGATCGCCAAGAACCAGTTCGGCCTCGGCAAGTTCCAGCTGGTGGAGTCCAGCGAGGCCGGCATGCTCGCCGCGGTGGACCGCGCGGTACGGCGCAAGGAGGCGGTGGTGTTCTTCGGCTGGGCGCCACACCCGATGAACGTCAACGTGCAGATGACCTACCTCTCCGGCAGCGACAACGCCCTGGGGCCCGATGAAGGCCGGGCCACGGTCTGGACGGTCACCGCCCCCAGCTACGCCCAGCAGTGCCCCAATGTCAGCCGGCTGCTGGCCAACCTGACCTTCAGCGCCGAGGACGAGAGCCGCATGATGCAGCCGCTGCTGGACCACAAGGACGCCCTGGAATCCGCCCGGCAGTGGCTCAAGGATCACCCGCAAGACCAGCAGCGCTGGCTCGACGGGGTGACCACCTTCGACGGCAAGCCGGCCATCGAGCACCTGCAACTGACCCGCCAATAACCTGAATACCTGTGCCGTCGCGCCGCCCGCCAGGGCCGCGCACGGCAGCGCCACGCCCCCAGCAAACACGCCTGTAAGGAAATTGCACCATGAACCACGACGTCATCATCACTTGCGCACTCACCGGGGCCGGCGATACCACCGCCAAGAGTCCCCATGTACCCATCACCCCCAAGCAGATCGCCGCCGCCGCGGTAGAAGCCGCCAAGGCCGGGGCCACCGTGGTCCACTGCCACGTCCGCGATCCGCAGACCGGCAAGTTCAGCCGCGACGTGGCGCTGTACCGCGAAGTCATGGAGCGCATCCGCGAGGCCGACGTCGACATCATCGTCAACCTCACTGCCGGCATGGGCGGCGACCTGGAAATCGGCCCGGGGGAACGCCCCACCGAGTTCGGCCCCAATACCGACCTGGTCGGCCCGCTGGCGCGCCTGGCCCACGTCGAGGCGCTGCTACCGGAGATCTGCACCCTGGACTGCGGCACCCTGAATTTCGGCGACGGCGACACCATCTACGTCTCGACCCCGGCCCAACTGCGGGCCGGCGCCAAGCGTATCCAGGAACTGGGGGTGAAGGCCGAGCTGGAGATCTTCGATACCGGCCACCTGTGGTTCGCCAAGCAGATGATCAAGGAAGGCCTGCTGGACGACCCGCTGTTCCAGCTGTGCCTGGGCATTCCCTGGGGCGCCCCGGCCGATACCACCACCATGAAGGCCATGGTCGACAACCTGCCGCCGGACGTGGTCTGGGCCGGCTTCGGCATCGGCCGCATGCAGATGCCGATGGCCGCCCAGGCCGTGCTGCTGGGCGGCAACGTACGGGTCGGCCTGGAAGACAACCTGTGGCTGGACAAGGGCGTGCTGGCCACCAACGGCCAGTTGGTGGAGCGCGCCAGCGAGATCCTCAGCCGCCTGGGAGCAAGGGTCCTGACCCCGGCCGAGGGCCGCCAGAAGATGGGCCTGAACAAACGCGGATAACCACTCCGGCCTTGTACGAGGCTGCGCACGGCGGCAACGCAGCCGCCAAAACAGCAACCATGAGTGACCGGGCACACCGCGCCGTCCGGCTTCACGACGGCTACGCCGCCGAACGCAGCCTTGCAGGCTCGGCAGCGGCTACAGATACCTCCATTTTTTGACCATCAGGACATTGCCATGCGTTTTATCACCGACATCAAGACCTTCGCTGCCCTGGGCAGTGGCGTGATCGGCAGCGGCTGGGTAGCCCGCGCCCTGGCCCATGGCCTGGACGTGGTGGCCTGGGACCCGGCTCCAGGCGCCGAGGCGGCGTTGCGCCAGCGGGTGGCCAATGCCTGGGGCGCACTGCAGAAGAACGGCCTGGCGCCCGGTGCCTCCCAGGACCGCCTGCGCTTCGTGGCGACCATCGAGGAATGCGTGCGTGACGCGGACTTTATCCAGGAAAGCGCCCCGGAACGCCTGGAACTCAAGCTGGAGCTGCACAGCAAGATCAGTGCGGCGGCCAAGCCCGATGCACTGATCGGCTCCAGCACCTCGGGGCTGCTGCCCAGCGAATTCTACGAAGGCTCGACTCACCCGGAACGTTGCGTGGTGGGCCACCCGTTCAACCCGGTGTACCTGCTGCCGCTGGTGGAGGTGGTGGGCGGCAAGCGTACCGCGCCAGAGGCCGTGCAAGCGGCGATCCAGGTCTACCAATCCCTGGGCATGCGCCCGTTGCACGTGCGCAAGGAAGTCCCCGGGTTCATCGCCGACCGTCTTCTCGAAGCGCTGTGGCGCGAGGCCCTGCACCTGGTCAACGACGGCGTGGCGAGCACCGGGGAAATCGACGATGCGATCCGCTTTGGCGCCGGCCTGCGCTGGTCGTTCATGGGCACCTTTCTCACCTACACCCTGGCGGGCGGCGACGCTGGCATGCGCCACTTCATGGCCCAGTTCGGCCCGGCGCTGCAACTGCCCTGGACCTACCTGCCAGCCCCGGAGCTGACCGACAAGCTGATCGACGACGTGGTCGAAGGCACCGCCGAGCAGTTGGGCACGCACAGCATTGCGGCCCTGGAGCGCTATCGCGACGACTGCCTGCTGGCGGTGCTGGAGGCGGTGAAAACCACCAAGGCCAGGCACGGCATGAGTTTCAGCGAATAACGCCTCCTGCAAGCCACTGCCGGGCGCCTTGGGGCCTTCGGCAGCGGCCCCGGGATTCCACTGCCCCTTGCCCGAGCCCCTGCCATGCCTGCACTGACTACCTACAACACCCGCATCATCAGCGACTGGGTCGATTACAACGGCCATCTGCGCGATGCCTTCTACCTGCTGATCTTCAGCTACGCCACCGATGCCCTGATGGACTGCCTGGGGCTGGACAGCGACAACCGCGAAGCCAGCGGCCACTCGCTGTTCACCCTGGAGCTGCACCTGAATTACCTGCACGAGGTGAAGCTCGACACCGAGGTGCAAGTACGCACCCAGATCATCGGCCACGACCACAAGCGCCTGCACCTGTACCACAGCCTGCACCAGGTCGGTGATGCCCGGGAGCTGGCCGGCAACGAACAGATGCTGCTCCACGTCGACCTCGCCGGGCCGCATTCGGCGCCGTTCACCGACGCCGTGCGGCAACGGCTTGCGGCCCTGCAAACCGCACAGGCGGACCTGCCACCTCCGGCCTGGATCGGCCGGGTGATCGGCCTGCCCGCGCAGAAGTAATCCCCAACCCGAAAAGGAGATCGCCGTGCACACCGCCGCCTTTGCCGACTACCGCAGCTATCCGTTGATCAGCGCGCTGGCCACCGTCCAGGCCTTGCCGGACCAGGTCCTGGTGCAGTGGGCGGACGGTCGCTGGAGCCCCTTCCACCACCCCTGGCTGCGGGACAACTGCTCCTGCCCCCAATGCGTCTATCCGGTGACCCGCGAGCAGGTACTGGAGATCCTCGATGTGCCCGAGGACCTGGCGTGCTCCAGCGCGCAAATCGACCACCAGGGTTGCCTGCAAGTGATCTGGCAGGACGGCCACCAGAGCCGTTTCGACCCAGGCTGGTTGCGGGCCCACGCCTATGACCCGCAGTCGCGCGAGGAGCGCCGCGTGGCCAGGGCCCACAGCCGGTTATGGGACAGCAGCCTGCAACTGCCAGTCTTCGAATACCAGGCGGTGATGGACGATCCCCAGGCGTTGTTGCAATGGCTGCTGGCGGTGCGCGATATCGGCCTGACCCAGGTCCGGGGAGCACCGACCGAACCTGGCGCGCTGGCAGCGATCGCCCGGCGGATCTCGTTCATCCGCGAAAGCAACTTCGGTGTGCTGTTCAACGTGCAATCCAAGGCCGATGCCGACAGCAATGCCTACACCGCCTTCAACCTGCCGCTGCACAGCGACCTGCCCACTCGCGAATTGCAACCGGGCTTGCAGTTCCTGCACTGCCTGGTAAACGACGCGGCAGGCGGCGAAAGCATCTTCGTCGACGGTTTCGCCATCGCCGATGCCCTGCGCCGGGAAGACCCCGAGGCGTTTCGCACCCTGTGCGAAATCCCCGTGGAATTTCGCAACAAGGACCGCCACAGCGACTACCGCTGCCTGGCGCCGATCATCGCCCTGGACGCCCTGGGCCAGGTGGCGGAGATCCGCATGGCCAACTTCCTGCGCGGCCCCTTCGACGCACCGCCAGAACAGATGCCGCCCCTGTACCACGCCTATCGAAGCCTGATCGCCCTGACTCGCCAGGCGCGCTTTCGCTTGGTGCGGCGCCTGGAACCGGGGCAGCTGTGGTGCTTCGACAATCGGCGCACCCTGCATGCGCGCAATGCCTTCGATCCGGCCAGCGGCGCTCGGCACTTCCAGGGCTGCTACATCGACCGCGACGAACTGCTCTCCAGAATCCTGGTGCTACAGCGCTGATCCTCACCCCTCCCGCCCCGGCTCCGCCGTAGGAGCCGGCTTGCCGGCGAAGCTTGCCGGAGAGCTTTCCACAGGCAAAAAAAAGCCCCGATCAAGCCGTGACAGGATCGAGGCAGGGACTACTGCTGAGGAGCTGCGGTGAGAAGGTGACCAAACCGACACGACGCGAGCTGGTTTCAGTCTGCCCACTCTGCCTTCCCGCGAGTTAGCCAAGAGCGACCTGCTCATAGGTAATAGGGCCACAGCCACGCCTTCAGATGTCCTCGGTATACAGCACCACCGTCACATAGAAATAGCCGATCTTGTGCCAATCCTGGCGCTGGTTGTAGGGCGTCTCTTCAGAGCCCATGCCAATCTGGTAATTACGCCCGGTCTTTTTATCCCTATAGGAAATGAAACCCTTCGTTTCCCAGCCGCAGCAGACAAACCTGAGCCCCTCCTGAACCCCCAACTCCCGCTGCAGATAGCGCTCTACCTCATGGGCATCCTTACCTTTGACCCGGTAACTGGCGGTCAGCGGTGCGCCCTGATCCTGGGGCTTCGACTCACAGCGGAAAAACTCCAGGGACTTCGGTGGATCGGTCATGGCCTTCAGAAAATCGCCACACTCGGGAGCTGCCAGAGCAGCGCTGGAAACCATCAACAACAAACAGGCGAACCCCATTCTGAACATCACTTTCATCCACTCCAGCTCCATGGTTTGCCACTCGGCGGCCATCCTACCGAACACCCAGCGCATGCACAGAGTGTCTTTGCGCGGCAGGAGCGCTCATTACCCCACCCTTAAGGCAAGCCCGAAGCCTCACAAGCAAGCGCCGCAAGACTTGATTGCGCCGCCTTTTCCCAACGCTGTGGCAACCGGCCATGGCCATCGACTTAGCCGAAAACGACCTGTTCATAGGTAAACGGGCCATCGCGACAATCTGCCCTTGCCGCCATCGGGACGGCCTACCAGAATCGGCTGGCGACCCCACTCCCTGAACAAGGATAAGCGCCATGATGCACGCGGATTTGATTGACCAGGACGACCTGCTGGGGCAACTCCGGGCCCTGGGTTTCGAGATGCCCGCAGGCGCCAGTGCCGAGCAGGCCTGCGAATGCGCAGTCAGGGGCCTGAGCGATGCCCGGGCCAAGGCACTCAAGGGCATGGTCGAGCAGATGCTCACCGGCAACGCGACCATTCTTCCTGCCGTGCGCCAGGCCCTCGACCGCCAGCTGTTGCCGGCATTGGCCGAGTACCAGCAGCAAAAACGCGCCTGAATCGCCCCGGTGCCATGGGCCGGTTGCTAGAGTACGCACCTCTTTGTACTGCACAGGCGACTGCCCATGATCCGTATCCTGCCCGGCCAAGCCGCCGATCCCGGCCATTGGCTGCAATTGCGCCTGGGCCTGTGGCCCCACTGCCCCCCCGAGGAACACCGGGAAGAAATCCGCCAGATGCTCGCCGAGCCCGCTCGCTACGGCTGCTGGCTGGCCCAGGCCGCCAGTGGTGAAACGCTGGGCCTGGCTGAGGCGTCGTTGCGCCGCGACTACGTCAATGGCACCGACAGCTCGCCGGTGGTGTTTCTGGAAGGTATCTACGTCGCTCCCGAACACCGGCGCCAAGGCATAGCCCAGCGCCTGATCGAACAGGTCAGCCAGTGGGGGCGGCAGCAGGGCTGCGTGGAGATCGCCTCGGACGCCAGCCTGGACAACCTGGTCAGCCATGCCCTGCACCACGCGCTCGGCTTCGAGGAAACCGAGCGCGTGGTGTATTTCAAGAAGGCGCTGTGACCGGGGCGGCCTGCGACCGCGCCTAGAGACGCACGCTGGCGAAGGTGGATTCGTTGCGCGCCTGGCTCAGGGCCGACAGTGGCCCGGACAGTGGCGCCAGGACCATGGCCTGGGGCAGCGGCATCATCGCCACCTGCTGGGTGGTGTTGGAACCGATGCGCTCGTCCCGTGGCGGAATGCCGAAATACTCGCGGTAGCACTTGGAGAAGTGCGGGGTGGAGACGAAACCGCAGACCGAGGCCACTTCGATGATCGACATCGGCGTCTGCTTGAGCAGTTGCCGGGCGCGGATCAAGCGCAGCTTGAGGTAGTAGCGCGATGGCGAGCAGTGCAGGTACTTCTGGAACAGGCGCTCCAGTTGCCGGCGCGATACCGCGACGTACACCGCCAGTTCGTCGAGGTCGATCGGCTCCTCCAGGTTGGCTTCCATCAGCGCGACGATTTCCTGCAGCTTGGGCTGGTTGGTGCCCAGCATGTGCTTGAGCGGTACGCGCTGGTGGTCCTGCTCGTTGCGGATGCGCTCGTAGACGAACATCTCCGAGATCGCCGCCGACAGCTCGCGGCCGTGATCGCGGCTGATCAGGTGCAGCATCATGTCCAGCGGCGCGGTGCCTCCGGAGCTGGTGAAGCGGTTGCGATCGAGGGTGAACAGGCGGGTGCTCATGGCCACCCGGGGGAAGGCTTCCTGCATCGCCGCCAGGCACTCCCAGTGCACGCTGCAATCGAAGCCGTCCAGCAGGCCGGCGCAGGCCAGCGCCCAGCTGCCGGTGCACACGGCGCCAAGGCGTCGGGACTGACGGGCCTGGCTCTGCAACCAGGACACATGCTCACGGGTCACGGTGCGCTGGATGCCGATACCGCCGCAGACGATCACGGTATCCAGGCTGGGGGCTTTGTGCATGGAAGCGTCGGGAGTGATTTGCAGGCCATCACTGGCCCAGACCTGGCCGCCATCGACGCTGAGGGTGGTCCAGCGATACAGCTCGCGGCCGGACAGTTGGTTGGCCATGCGCAGGGGTTCGACTGCGGAGGCCAGGGAAATCAGCGTGAAATTGTCCAGCAGCAAAAAGCCGATGGATTGAGGCGCACGGTTCTGGGGCTGGGCCCCGGAGTTGAACGACGTCATCGCGATATCTCCTCACACAAAGCGGGTGATGGCCTCAGGCGGAGGCTCTTTTTATTGGTGCCCTGTCACTCGAGGGAAACGGGCTTGGTCATCACAGAGCAATTGCCATGCCTAAAGTTGAATGGGCATTCAATAACTCCTGAAAACGACGTCGCGAAGCCTCTACATAGCCCTTGCCTGTGTGCGGATTAAAGACATGCAGAACGAAAGTCGCCGGCGGGCGCCGGCGAGGGTGAGCAGTTAGGTAGCACTCGTAGAGCCGTCGCGCGTGCAGGCCACAGCCGAGTGTCACTCAAAGCGCAACGCAGCGACGAACGGGAATGCCCGTCGGCTCCGTGGGCCACTTGTCTAATCACGACGCGCTAAAAGGTGGCGTCCTCCCGCGCCGATGGGCCGTTTGCGCGCAGCGGCGGGCGGCTCAGCATTCCACGGCGCTTACGGCCAGGCCGCCGCGGGAAGTTTCCTTGTATTTGTCATGCATGTCGGCCCCGGTATCGCGCATGGTGCGAATCACCCGGTCCAGGGAGATGAAGTGCTGGCCATCGCCACGCAGGGCCATCTGCGCGGCATTGATCGCCTTCACCGCGGCGATGGCGTTGCGCTCGATGCAGGGCACCTGGACCAGGCCGCCCACCGGGTCGCAGGTCAGTCCAAGGTTGTGTTCCAGGCCGATCTCCGCAGCGTTGCACAATTGTTCCGGGGTAGCACCGAGGATCTCCGCCAGTCCCGCCGCCGCCATGGCGCAGGCCGAGCCGACCTCGCCCTGGCAACCGACCTCGGCACCGGAGATGGAGGCATTCTTTTTACACAGGATGCCGATGGCCGCCGCACCGAGGAAGAAGTCCACCACATGGGCGTCGGTCACCTCCTCGCTGAACTTCATGAAGTAGTGCAGCACCGCCGGGATGATCCCCGCCGCACCGTTGGTGGGCGCGGTGACCATGCGCCCGCCGGCGGCATTCTCTTCGTTGACCGCCAGGGCATAGAGGTTGACCCACTCCATGGCGCTCAGGGTCGAGCCGATCACATTGGGCTTGTTCAGCTCCTGCAGGCTGCGGTGCAGCTTGGCCGCCCGGCGCCGTACATGGAGCCCGCCCGGCAGCGTGCCCTCGTGCTTGAGGCCTTGTTCCACGCAGTCCTGCATGGCGCGCCAGAGCGCCATCAGCCCACTGCGGATTTCTTCCTCCGAGCGCCAGGTCTTCTCGTTGGCCAGCATCAGCTCGGCCACCCGCAGGTTGTGCCTGCGGCACAGATCCAGCAACTCCACCGCACTGGAGAAATCGTAGGGCAGCTCGCTGCGATCCAGGTCCGCCACGCCACTGTCGGCCTGGGCCTGGTCGACGACAAAACCGCCGCCGACCGAATAATAGGTGTCGCGATGCAGTTCCCCGCCCTCGCCTTCGGCCACCAGGGTCATGGCATTGGGGTGGAACGGCAGGTTCTCGTCGAGCAGGCGCATGTCCCGGGACCAGATGAACGGCACCGGCAGGCGCCCGTCCAGCAACAAGGTAGAGGTCTGTCGCAGCAGGTCGATGCGGGTGCCGATCAACGAGGGGTCGATCGCATCGGGCCACTCGCCCATCAGCCCCATGATCACCGCGTTGTCGCTGCCATGGCCGATACCGGTGGCCGACAGCGAGCCATAGAGCTGGACCTCGATCCGGCGCACCTGATCCAGCAGCTGTTTTTCACCCAGCGCCTGGGCGAACAGCGCGGCTGCGCGCATGGGGCCGACGGTGTGGGAACTGGAGGGGCCGATACCGATTTTGAACAAGTCGAAAACACTGATAGCCATGCCTGGGTGACTCCTCGATGAGCACAGTCCGGACGCCGAAAACGCCCACTGACGGAGCTGCTACGCTCAAGCTGCAATCCGCCGAGAAGGGCGCATCATCAGGCTTTTGCCGGGTTTGCCGACGTCTGACACCGACTCGTTCATGTCCACCAACGCCGCTTGGCGACAGGGCCTGATTCCGGGCGTTTTTTACGCCCCGGATGAAGGAAAAATTGCGGAAAAACGCTGTAAGCGACGTCACCGACACTGGATGCGACCCTCCCTGTACTGGATACGACGCACCCCGTAGGCGACAGATTTTCACTGGTACATGATCAGTCTCGACTCGATTGCAAGGGGCTGTTGACGTTTGGTGGCAGGCCGCGACGGCGGTCCACTTGGCAAACGTCAACAGCCCCTGGGGTGGTAGAGCTGTTCCCGACACACCAACCGCCACACTTAATAAGCGCGGTCCAAACGCCGCCAAGAAGAACATCCAGGAGTCTCCCCTCTATGAAAGGTTCCCCCTCGTTGTTGCTGGCCGCCATGCTGGGTCTGCCGCTTCTGGCACACGCTGCAGAACCGGCACAGTGCGGTACCGTGAACTTCTCCGATGTCGGCTGGACCGACATCACCGTGACCACCGCCACCACCAGCGTCGTGCTCAACGCCCTGGGCTACAAGACCAAGACCACGATGATTTCCGTGCCGGTGACCTACAAGTCCCTGGCCGACGGCAAGAACATGGACGTCTTCCTGGGTAACTGGATGCCGACCATGGAAAACGACATCAAGGCCTATCGCGAGGCCGGTACTGTGGAGACCGTGCGCGCCAACCTGGAGAACGCCAAGTACACCCTGGCCGTTCCCGAGGCCTTGTATGACAAGGGCCTCAAGGACTTCGCCGACATCGTCAAGTTCAAGAAGGAACTGGACGGCAAGATCTATGGCATCGAGCCGGGCAACGACGGCAACCGCACCATCCAGAGCATGATCGACAAGAATGCCTTCGGCCTGAAGGACGCCGGTTTCAAAGTGGTGGAATCCAGCGAGGCGGGCATGCTCAGCCAGGTGGAGCGCGCCCAGCGCCGCGACACCGCGGTGGTGTTCCTGGGCTGGGAACCGCACCCGATGAACACCCGCTTCAAGATGAAGTACCTGACCGGCGGCGACGAGTTCTTCGGCCCCAACTTCGGCCAGGCGACCATCTACACCAACACTCGCAAGGGCTACGCCCAGGAGTGCAGCAACGTCGGCCAACTGCTGAAGAACCTGTCGTTCACCCTGAACATGGAAAGCACCCTGATGGGGAACGTGCTGGACGACAAGATGAAGCCCGACGCGGCCGCCAAGGCCTGGCTGAAGAACAATCCTCAAGTGCTCGATACCTGGCTCGCCGGAGTCACCACCATCGATGGCAAACCAGGCCTGGAGGCCGTCAAAGCCAAGCTGGCCCAGTAAGTCGCTTACGCCGGGCGGGTTCGCCCGCCCGGGCTGTTTTTCCATTGCATGCGGACGTTCAATACCATGCTCACTGATCAGAAAATCCCCCTGGGCCAGTACATCGCGGCCTTTGTAGAGTGGCTGACGAAACACGGCGCCAACATCTTCGATGCGATCGCCACCAGCCTGGAAGCCATGATTCACGGCGTGACGTTCGCGCTGACCTGGTTCAACCCCCTGGCCCTGATCGGCCTGATCGCCCTGCTGGCCCACATGATCCAGCGCAAATGGGGCCTGACCGTATTCGTCATCCTGTCCTTCCTGCTGATCCTCAACCTGGGGTACTGGCAGGAGACCATGGAGACCCTGGCCCAGGTGACCTTCGCCACCCTGGTCTGCGTGGTCATCGGCGTGCCGCTGGGCATCCTCGCCGCGCACAAGCCGATGTTCTATACCGCCATGCGCCCGGTGCTGGACCTGATGCAGACCGTGCCGACCTTCGTCTACCTGATCCCAACCCTGACTCTGTTCGGCCTGGGCGTGGTCCCGGGGCTGATTTCCACCGTGGTGTTCGCCATCGCCGCGCCGATCCGCCTGACTTACCTGGGTATCTGCGACGTGCCACAGGAGCTGCTGGATGCCGGCAAGGCCTTTGGTTGTTCACGCCGCCAGTTGCTGACCCGTATCGAATTGCCGCACGCGATGCCGAGCATCGCCGCCGGCGTGACCCAGTGCATCATGCTGTCGTTGTCGATGGTGGTGATCGCGGCCCTGGTGGGCGCCGATGGCCTGGGCAAACCCGTGGTCAACGCACTGAACACCGCCGATATCTCCCTGGGCTTCGAAGCAGGCCTGGCGATCGTGTTGCTGGCAATCATGCTCGACCGTATCTGCAAGCAGCCGGAACTGCCGGCAAGGGGTGAGGCATGAGCATCATTCGTTTCGAAGACGTCGACGTCATCTTCTCCAACAAGCCGCGCGAGGCCCTGGCACTGCTGGACAAGGGCCAGACCCGCGAGCAGATCCTCAAGCAGACCGGCCTGGTGGTCGGTGTGGAAAAGGCCAACCTGGACATCAACAAGGGCGAGATCTGCGTGCTGATGGGCCTGTCCGGTTCGGGCAAGTCGAGCCTGCTGCGCTGCATCAACGGCCTCAATACCGTGAGCCGCGGCAAGCTGTTCGTCGAGCATGAAGGCAAGCACATCGATATCGCCCACTGCTCCCCGGCCGAGCTGAAGATGATGCGCACCAAGCGCATCGCCATGGTGTTCCAGAAGTTCGCCCTGATGCCCTGGCTGACGGTGCGCGAGAACATCAGCTTCGGCCTGGAGATGCAGGGCCGCCCGGAGAAGGAGCGGCGCAAGCTGGTGGACGACAAGCTGGAGCTGGTGGGCCTGACCCAGTGGCGCAACAAGAAGCCGGACGAGCTGTCCGGTGGCATGCAGCAACGCGTGGGCCTGGCCCGTGCCCTGGCCATGGACGCCGACATCCTGCTGATGGACGAGCCCTTCTCGGCCCTCGACCCGCTGATTCGCCAGGGCCTGCAGGACGAGTTGCTGGAGCTGCAGCGCAAGCTGAACAAGACCATCGTGTTCGTCAGCCACGACCTGGACGAAGCCCTGAAACTGGGCAGCCGCATCGCCATCATGAAGGACGGGCGGATCATCCAGTACAGCAAGCCCGAAGAGATCGTGCTCAACCCGGCGGACGACTACGTGCGGACCTTCGTCGCCCATACCAACCCGTTGAACGTACTGTGCGGGCGCAGCCTGATGCGCAGCCTGGACAACTGCAAGCGGGTCAACGGTTCGGTGTGCCTGGACCCGGGTGGCGACTCCTGGCTGGACCTGGCCGAAGGCAACACCATCAAGGGTGCCCGACGCAACGGCTCGCAGCTGGACCTGCAGAACTGGGTGCCCGGACAGTCGGTGGAAGAGCTGGGCCGGCGCCCGACCCTGGTGGATTCCAATATCGGCATGCGCGAAGCCCTGCAGATCCGCTACCAGACCGGCAACAAGCTGGTGCTCCACGATAACCACAAGGTGGTGGGGATCCTTGGCGACAGCGAGCTCTACCACGCACTGCTCGGCAAGAACCTGGGCTGATGGACACAAACGACAACGCCGCGACCTGGGTCGCGGCGTTGTCGTTTGAGCGGGAATAGAGGTGCGAATTGCACCTGTTGCAGGAGCGGATGTGGCGGTACGCCACACATCGCTTCGCGGGCGACGCGGTACCCGGTGAGCCCGGGCCCGCGTCTACTTCAGGACTTAGCTATAAACCCGGCCCAGGAGCTGCCGATGGCTTTCGAACTGATCGAGCACGTCACGGGTGATCTGCTCTTGGGTGAAGCCCATCAAGTCGTATTCCTGGCTGCCGTTGTGCAGGTAGACCTCGGCACGGTAGTAGCGTGCTCGCTCCTCCGGTGCATCGGCCGACTCGCTCGGCGCCGCCAGGTAACCGTCCAGGCTCACTTCATAGACGAAAGGGTTGCCCTCTTCCATCTCGATCCGCACACCCATGCAGCGCTTGGACTTGCCCAGCAGGGTTTGCACGTCCAGCCCCTGGTTGCGCAACTGGGTCGCGGCCTCTTCCAGGGCCGGGGTCACGTGCTTGTCCATGAAGCGCTGGACCACTGCCTGGGTCGGCTGCAGGTCCAGTTGGGTCAGGCGCTCGCTGAAACCGCGACGGCCACGGGCCGCCAGTTCCGCTTGTTCCTGCTCGACCCGGGTGTCCTGGGCCATGGCCTTGTACAGGCCGAACATGAAGCACACCAGCACCACCGAGAATGGCAGGCCAGCCAGCACCACCATGGTCTGCATGGCTTGGAAGTTACCGGCGAACAGCAGGCCGACGGTCACCAGGGTGATCACGACCGACCAGAAGATCCGCAGCCAGTGCGGGGCGTCTTCGTCGACGTTACCGCCCTTGCAGGACAGGTTGGCCATCATCACCGCGCCGGAGTCGGCCGGGGTCAGGAACAACACGAAGCCCACGAAGATCGACACACCGATGACGATCTTCGACGCCGGGTAATGCTCGAGCAGTTGGTAGATCGCCATGGACGGCTGTTCCAGGGCGGTCTTGCCCAGTTCCACCGCGCCCTGGTTGAGCACCAGATCCAGCGCCGAGTTGCCGAAGATCGACAGCCAGGCCAGGGTGAAGCCCAGCGGGATCAGCAGTACGCCAGCCACCAGCTCGCGCACGGTACGACCACGGGAAATACGAGCGATGAACATGCCCACGAAAGGTGCCCAGGAAATCCACCAGGCCCAGTAGAACAGGGTCCACAGGCCCAGCCAGCGATCGGACTTGGCGCTGTCGCCTTCGTACACATAGAGGTCGAACGTCTTGAGCACCACGCCGTTGAGGTAGTCGCCGATGTTCTGCACGAAGCCGTTGAGCAGGTGCAGGGTCGGGCCGAACAGCAGGACGAAGATCAGCAAGCCGCTGAACAGCACGATGTTCAGGTTGGACAGGCGGCGAATGCCGTTCTCCACCCCGGACACTGCGGCGATGGTGGCCACCGTGCTCATGACGATGATCACGATCAGCAGGTTGGTGTTGCTGTGTTCCATGCCAAACAGGTTTTCCAGGCCGGACGATACCTGCATCGAGCCGATGCCCAGGTTGGTCACCAGGCCCAGCAGGGTCACGAACATGCCGAAACCGTCCACCGCGTGGCCGGCCGCGCCCTTGACCCAGCGCTCGCCCACCAATGGGTACAGCGCCGAGCGCAGTGCCAATGGCTGGTTATGCCGGTAGGCGAAGTACGCCACCGCCAGGCCCACCAGGGCATAGATCGCCCAACCGTGCAGGCCCCAGTGCAGGAACGTCAGTTGCAGCGCCTGGCGCGCGGCCTGGTTGCTGGCTGGCACGCCTTCGGGCGGATTGAAGTAGTGGTCCAGGGGCTCGGACGCACCGAAGTACAGCAGCGAGATGCCGATGCCGGACGAGAACAGCATCCCGGCCCAGGCGCCATAGCTGAAGTCCGGGGTGTCTTGCTTGGTCCCCAGCTTGAGCTTGCCGTAGGAAGAGAACGCCAGGCCCACCACGAACACCAGGTAGGCGGCGATCACCAGCATGTAGTACCAGCCGAAACTGCGGGACAACCAGGCCTGGGCAACGTCCAGCATTTTGCCGGCCTCTTGCGGGGCGATGATCAGGATCGCAGTCAACAACAGGATCAGCGCGGTCGAGGTGTAGAACACCCAACCGTTGACCCGCACCTTTTCCGGCGGGGTCTTTATAAGAGAGGCAGAACTCATTGCACAGATGCTCCAGGCAGTGCGAGAGAAGGACACAAGGCAACACGGCACCCGACCAATCGGTTAGTTGGCAGCCGATCGTCGGGTGATATAAAGACACCCCGAAAAAAGCCCGGACCCACGGCGGCTGCGTTGCGAACCAGCGTCCCCGACCTCGGCTCGAACCCATGGTTCGGCGTCAGGCCTGAAGCGTCTTGCCCATTCAACACGTCCGTCCTTACCGGTTCACGCCATGCCATCCCTGGGGTGCGGTCTTTTTCGGAGGTCGTTTTCCGCCGTCTACATGCGGGACGAATCCGTAGGCAGCGACGATTTGTCGCAGATCTTATTCTTTGTTGATTGAACGTTCAATCAAAACAAAATAGACTGGCCCGCAAGCCGACAGCCGTCATGCGTCTGCCGGCGGGCCTAAGGAGAGGTATCAGATGCCCAAGGTCGGTATGCAACCCATACGCCGCCAGCAGTTGATCGAAGCCACGCTACAAGCGGTCGATCAGGTCGGAATGGGGGACGCCAGCATTGCGCTGATCGCCCGTTTGGCCGGAGTGTCGAACGGCATCATCAGTCACTACTTTCGGGACAAGAACGGCCTGATCGCAGCGACGATGGGTTACATCATGAGCATGCTCAACGAAGGCGTCAGAGCACGCCGTCAGGCCCTGACGGACGACAGCCCGCGCGCTCACCTGAAAGTGATCATCGAGGGCAACTTCGATGCCAGCCAGGTGAACGGCCCGGCAATGAAAACCTGGTTGGCGTTCTGGGCTTCCAGCATGCACCAGCCCGATTTGCACAGGTTGCAGCGGATCAACGACCACCGCTTGTATTCCAACCTGTGTTGCCAGTTCCGCCGCGCCCTGCCGCTCTACCATGCGCGCAAGGCAGCCCGCGGCCTGGCGGCTTTGATCGACGGTTTGTGGCTGCGTGGCGCCCTGTCGGGTGATGCGTTCGACACCGACCAGGCGATACGGATCGCTTACGAATACATGGATTTACAACTGGCTAAGCAGGAGCGCTAGAGCACAACCAAGACGCTCGGCCTCTGCACGCCACTGATCAGCGTGCCCGAATCCAAGGGCACGCCCGGTGGACAAGCCCATTACTCAATGCACTTGCGAGGACACTATGGCCCGTTTTGAACTGCAAAAACTCTACATCGACGGCGGCTACACCGATGCCGGCAGCGACGCCACTTTCGATGCCATCAACCCGGCCAACGGTGAAGTTCTCGCACAAGTGCAGCGTGCGACCAAGGAAGACGTGGAACGCGCCGTGGTCAGCGCCGAGAAAGGCCAGAAGATCTGGGCCGCCATGACCGCCATGGAGCGTTCGCGCATCCTGCGTCGCGCCGTGGACATCCTGCGTGAGCGCAACGACGAGCTGGCCGCCCTGGAAACCCTGGATACCGGCAAGGCCTACTCCGAAACCAAGTATGTCGACATCGTCACCGGCGCTGACGTGCTGGAATACTACGCAGGCCTGGTACCGGCCATCGAAGGCGAGCAGATCCCACTGCGCGACACTTCCTTCGTCTACACCCGCCGCGAGCCACTGGGCGTGGTCGCCGGTATCGGCGCCTGGAACTACCCGATCCAGATCGCCCTGTGGAAATCCGCCCCGGCCCTGGCCGCTGGCAACGCGATGATCTTCAAGCCAAGCGAAGTGACTTCGCTGACCACCCTGAAACTGGCCGAGATCTACACCGAGGCTGGCGTACCGGCTGGCGTGTTCAACGTCCTGACCGGCAGTGGCCGTGAAGTCGGCACCTGGCTGACCGAGCACCCGCGCATCGAGAAAGTCTCCTTCACCGGCGGCACCGACACCGGCAAGAAAGTCATGGCCAGCGCTTCGAGCTCCTCGCTCAAGGAAGTGACCATGGAACTGGGCGGCAAGTCGCCGCTGATCATCTGCGACGACGCCGACCTGGATCGCGCCGCCGACACCGCGATGATGGCCAACTTCTACAGCTCGGGCCAGGTCTGCACCAACGGCACTCGCGTGTTCGTACCGAGCCACCTGAAGGCCGCCTTCGAAGCCAAGATCGTCGAGCGCGTTGCCCGCATCCGCGTTGGCAACCCAGAGAACGAGAACACCAACTTCGGTCCGCTGGTGAGCTTCGCCCACATGGAGAACGTGCTGGGCTACATCGCCAAGGGCAAGGAAGAAGGTGCCCGCGTACTGTGCGGCGGCGATCGCCTGACCGACGGCGAATTCGCCAAGGGCGCTTTCGTGGCACCGACCGTGTTCACCGACTGCACCGACGACATGACCATCGTGCGTGAAGAAATCTTCGGCCCAGTGATGAGCATCCTCACCTACGAGACCGAAGAAGAAGTGATCCGTCGTGCCAACGACACCGACTTCGGCCTGGCCGCCGGTATCGTCACTCGCGATCTGAACCGCGCTCACCGCATCATCCACCAGCTCGAAGCCGGTATCTGCTGGATCAACGCCTGGGGCGAATCCGACGCCAAGATGCCAGTCGGCGGCTACAAGCAGTCGGGCGTGGGCCGTGAGAACGGCATCAGCTCGCTGAACAACTTCACCCGCATCAAGTCGGTGCAGGTCGAGCTGGGCGACTACAGCTCAGTATTCTGAGCAGCGGCAAGTAGCTAGCTATCAGCGGCAAGCCAAGGCATTAGCCCGGCTTGCCGCCTGCCCCTCATTCAATGCCAAGCCCGCTTCGCTGCCTTTTCTCGCAGCTTGAAGCTTGAGGCTTGCAGCTCTCCACGGAGGCTCTAATGGCCCAAGAATACGACTACATCATCGTTGGTGCCGGCTCTGCCGGTAACACCCTGGCGACCCGTCTGACCGAAGACGAAGGCGTCACCGTCCTGCTGCTGGAAGCCGGCGGCCCGGACTACCGTTTCGATTTCCGTACCCAGATGCCTGCGGCACTGGCGTTCCCCCTGCAAGGCCGTCGCTACAACTGGGCCTATGAGACCGATCCAGAGCCGCACATGGACGGCCGCCGCATGGAATGTGGCCGTGGCAAGGGCCTGGGCGGCTCCTCGCTGATCAACGGCATGTGCTACATCCGCGGCAACGCCATGGACTACGACGGCTGGGCCAAGCTGCCAGGCCTGGAAGACTGGTCGTACCTGGACTGCCTGCCGTACTTCCGCAAGGCCGAAACCCGCGACATCGGCCCTAACGACTACCACGGTGGCGAAGGCCCGGTACGAGTGACCACGCCCAAGGCTGGCAACAACCCGCTGTTCCACGCCATGGTCGAGGCCGGCGTACAGGCCGGTTACCCGCGTACCGAAGACCTCAACGGCTACCAGCAGGAAGGCTTCGGTCCGATGGACCGCACCGTGACCCCTGAAGGCCGTCGCTCCAGCACCGCCCGCGGTTACCTGGACGTGTCCAAGAAGCGCTCCACCCTGACCATCGTCACCCACGCCCTGACCGACAAGGTCCTGTTCGAAGGCAAGCGCGCCGTAGGCGTGAGCTACCTGCAAGGCAGCACCGAAGAGCGCGTGGAAGCCCGTGCGCGCAAGGAAGTCATCGTCAGCTCCGGCGCCATCGCCTCGCCACAGCTGCTGCAACGCTCCGGCGTCGGCCCGCGTGCCCTGCTGGAAAGCCTGGACATCCCGGTGGTCCACGACCTGCCGGGCGTCGGTGAGAACCTGCAGGACCACCTGGAGCTGTACCTGCAATACGCGTGCACCCAGCCGGTATCGCTGTACCCATCGCTGCTGTGGTGGAACCAGCCGGCCATCGGCGCGCAGTGGCTGTTCAAGGGCACCGGCATCGGCGCCAGCAACCAGTTCGAAGCCGGTGGTTTCATCCGTACTCGCGAAGAGTTCGAATGGCCGAACATCCAGTACCACTTCCTGCCGGTAGCGATTAACTACAACGGCTCCAACGGCGTGAAGGAACACGGCTTCCAGGCCCACATGGGTTCCATGCGTTCGCCAAGCCGTGGCCGTGTGCAGGCCAAGTCGAAAGACCCGCGCCAGCACCCGAGCATCCTGTTCAACTACATGGCCACCGAGCAGGACTGGCAGGAATTCCGCGACGGCATCCGCCTGACCCGCGAAATCATGCAGCAGCCGGCACTGGACGCCTACCGCGGTCGCGAGATCAGCCCGGGCATCGAAGTGCAGACCGATGAGCAGCTGGACACCTTCATCCGCGAGCACGCCGAGACTGCGTTCCACCCATCCTGCTCGTGCAAGATGGGCACCGACGACATGGCCGTGGTCGATGGCCAGGGTCGCGTGCACGGCATGCAGGGCCTGCGTGTGGTGGATGCCTCGATCATGCCGATCATCACCACCGGCAACCTCAACGCGCCGACGATCATGATGGCCGAGAAAATCGCCGACAAGATCCGTGGCCGCCAGCCGCTGCCACGCAGCAAGGCCGCCTACTACGTGGCCGGCGAAGCTCCGGTACGTGGCAAGCCGGTACGCGACGTAGCCGCGAACGCGCAGTAAGCACCATTGGCGCCGACCGCAAGGGTCGGCGCCATTTCCACGATTCCCCCCGCCTCTCTCCTCTCCTCGACATTGCCTCTACGGCGTCCTTGATCGCAGTCGCAGGCTACGGCTAAAGTTTCATCCGCCTTACCCCCTTCGCTCCACGGACTTTATCCCGAGCCCTGCGCGACCTATACCTGTAGGAGCCGGCCCGCCGTCGATAAGACCTGCAAGCCCCAGCTCTTCATACAAGGAGGTCATTCATGTTCGACTTTCACCCCCAGCTCAAGCAGCGCTTCGCTGCCTTGCGCACGGGCGCCGAATTCTTTTCCCTGCGCTATGTGCGCGAGTCCGACCAGTACCTGTCGGTGCGCAAGAACATTGCTGAGCCACCCTGCCTGGGCCATGACGAAGGCGCGATGTTGACCGTACGGGTGCGTGGCGTGGAAACCTACGCCGCCACCAACGACCTGTCGCAAGGCGGCTTGCAGGCGGCCCTCGACCGCGCCGAACGGCAGGCCCGGGTGATCGCCGCACACTCCCTGCTGGACCTGCGCGAGCAGCCGGTCTCCAGCCATCGCGCCGACTACCTGTCGCCCAACCTCGAACACGCCTTCCCATCCCTGAGCGACTGCTACCAGCTGCTGGGTGACGAATCGGCCTCGGTGCCCAAAGACGAGCGCCTGGTGAACTGGCAAGTGGGCATCGGCGTGACCCAGGTCGAGCAGATCTACCTCAACAGCGCCGGGGCCGAGCTGCGCCAGGCCCAGCGCTTCGTCTACCCGGGCCTGGACGTCACCGCCTACGACGGCAGCGACAGCCAGACCCGCAGCCTGGGCCGGGAGAATTTCGGCCAGCAAGGCGCCGGCGACGTGATCAGCCGCTGTGGCCTGCTGGGCGCCGCGCCGCGGGTTGCCGACCAGGCCCTGCAACTGCTGCTGGCTCCCAATACGCCCCAAGGCCAGCGGGACCTGCTGCTGATGCCGGACCAGATGATGCTGCAGATCCACGAGTCCATCGGTCACCCGCTGGAGCTGGACCGCATCCTCGGCGACGAACGCAACTACGCCGGTACCAGCTTCGTCAAACAGGCGGACTTCGGCCATCTGCAATACGGCTCGCGGCTGCTCAACGTGACCTTCGACCCGGACATTCCCGAGGAGCTGGCCAGCTATGGCCATGACGACGAGGGCACCGCCGCCAGCAAGCAGTTCCTGATCCGCGAAGGGTTGCTGGTACGCCCCCTGGGCGGCGCCCTGTCGCAGTACCGCAGCGGCCTGGACGGCGTTGCCAACAGCCGCGCCAGCAGCTGGAACCGTGCGCCCATCGACCGCATGGCCAACCTCAACATCGAGCCGGGCGAGCAGTCCCTGGAACAACTGATCGGCGGCATCGAACACGGCATCCTGATGTCCACCAACCGCTCCTGGTCCATCGACGATGCGCGCAACAAGTTCCAGTTCGGCTGCGAATGGGGCCAACTGATCGAGAACGGCGAGCTCAAGGGCGTGGTCAAGAACCCCAACTACCGGGGCATTTCCGCGCAGTTCTGGCGCAACCTCAGCGCCGTCGGCAACCGTGGCACCTTCCAGGTCCTGGGCACGCCCAATTGCGGCAAGGGCGAACCCAATCAGGTGATCCGGGTTGGCCACGCCTCGCCAGCCTGTGTCTTCAGCAAGATCGATGTATTCGGAGGAGATGCCTGATGACCAGGACGACCGATCAGGCCCAGCCATTCAAGGCGCTGGTGCAGTGGCTCAAGGACGAGATCCGCGAGTCGGAACAATTCACCCTCAGCTACGCCGCCGAATCTTCGGAATTCATCCGCTTCAACCACGCCAAGGTGCGCCAGGCCGGGCAGGTGCAGCAGGCCAGCCTGAGCTTCAAGCTGATCGACGACGGGCGCCACGCCGACCTCGGGATCACCCTGAGCAACGATCCCGAGGTGGATCGCCAGCGCCTGGCCGAAAGCTTGCAACAGCTGCGCGAAACCCTGCCGTTGCTGCCGGCCGACCCCTACCTGATGCTCAACCACACCCACTGGCAATCCCAGAGTGTGCAAGAACACCCGCTGCCGGACAGCGAACAGGTAGTGAATGAGATCGGCCACGCGGCCACCGGCCTGGACCTGGTGGGCATCTATGCCGCCGGTTCCATCAGCCGCGGCTTCGCCAGCTCCAGCGGGGCGTTCGGCTGGCACCAGGCCAACAGTTTCAACTTCGATTTCAGCCTGTTCCACGACAATGGCGAAGCGGTGAAAGCCAGCTATGCCGGGCATGCCTGGAGCAGCGAAGCCTTCGCCCAGCGCTTCGACCAAGCCCGCCAGCAACTGGAGTTCCTCGGCAGGCCGCTGCGCACCCTGGCTCCCGGGCAGTACCGCGCCTACCTGGCCCCCGCGGCCCTGGAGGAAATCATGAGCATGCTGGCCTGGGGCGGGTTCTCGGCCCAGTCCATCGCCAGCAAGCACAGCGCCCTGCAGAAGCTCTATGCCGGCGACGCCGCCCTCAGCCCGTTAGTGTCCCTGCGCGAGCAGGTCAGCGGCTCGCTCAGCCCGGCGTTCTCCGACGAGGGCTACCCGCGCAGCGACCTGGCGCTGATCACCGCCGGCAACGCCGACGCCCGCCTGATCAACTCCCGCAGCGCCGCCGAGTATGGACTGGCCACCAATGGCGCCGGCAGCAGCGAGTACCCCAGCGCCTTGAACATGGCCGGCGGCCAGTTGGCCCAGCAGGACATCCTCAAGCAACTGGGCACCGGCCTGTACATCAGTAACCTGTGGTACCTGAACTACTCGGACCTGCCGGCAGCACGCCTGACCGGCATGACCCGCTTTGCCACCTTCTGGGTGGAGAACGGCGAGATCCAGGCACCGGTGAACACCATGCGCTTCGATGACAGTGTCTACAGCCTGCTGGGTTCGCAACTGGAGGCACTCACCGAGCAGCGCGAACTGCTGCTTTCGGCCAGTACCTACGGCCAGCGCCAGACGGCCTCGATGCATCTGCCCGGGGCCTTGGTCAGCCGCCTGACGCTGACCTTGTAAACCGGCCTCAAGTTGCAAGCCTGGAGCTTGCAACTTTCCGCTGCCCTTGTTGAGGTCCCATGCCCGAACGCACGCCACTCGACGCTACCACCACCCGCTGGCTGCCCTGGGTGGTGGCCATCGCCTTCTTCATGCAGTCCCTGGACGGCACCATCCTCAATACGGCGCTGCCGGCCATGGCCCAAGACCTGGCGGAAGACCCATTGCGCATGCAAGGCGTGGTCATTGCCTACATGCTCACCGTGGCGCTGCTGATCCCGGCTTCGGGCTGGATCGCCGATCGCTTCGGCACCAAGAAGATCTTCTTCGGGGCCATCCTGCTGTTCAGCATCGGTTCACTGTTGTGCGCCCTGTCCAGCTCGCTGGGCATGCTGGTCGGCGCACGGGTGATCCAGGGCCTGGGCGGCGCCTTGATGCTGCCAGTGGGACGCCTGGTGGTGCTGCGCGCCTACCCCCGCTCGGAGCTGGTACGGATCATGGGTTTCATCACCATTCCCGGACTGCTGGGCCCGTTAATCGGCCCGACCATGGGCGGCTGGATGGTGCAGTACCTGACCTGGCACTGGATCTTCCTGATCAACCTGCCGGTGGGAGCCATAGGCTGCTACGCGGTCTGGCGCTTCATCCCCGACCTGCGGGGCAGCGAGCGCACGCGCTTCGATGGCCTGGGCTTTTTGCTGTTCGGCGCGGCGATGGTGCTGATCACCATCGCCATGGAGGGCCTGGGCGAGCTGCACCTGCCGCACTTGCGGGTGATGTTGCTGCTGTTCGGCGGACTGGCGTGCCTGGCGGCCTACTGGCTGCGAGCCGGGCACATCGACAACCCGCTGTTCGCCCCTTCGCTGTTCAAGGTACGGACCTTCGCCGTGGGCATCCTCGGCAACCTGTTCGCCCGCCTGGGCAGCGGTGCCCTGCCATTCTTGGTGCCACTGCTGCTGCAGGTCGCCCTGGGCTACTCACCGTCCCAGGCCGGGATGAGCATGCTGCCCCTGGCGGCGGCCGCCATGCTGGCCAAGTCCATTGCCCGGCCATTGATCGAACGCCTGGGCTATCGCATCGTGCTCACCGGCAACACCCTGGCCCTGGGCATCATGCTGGCAAGCATGGGCCTGGTCAGCGAGCAGACGCCTTATCCGCTGCTGCTGTGCATGCTGGCGGTGCTGGGGGCCATCAACTCATTGCAGTTCACCGCCATGAATACCGTGACCCTGATCGATCTGGACGATGCGGCCGCCAGCAGTGGCAACAGCCTGTTGTCGGTGGTGGCGCAACTGTCCCTGAGCCTCGGGGTCGCTTGCGCTGGCGCCTTGTTGGGCGGCTTCACCGCCTCCGTGGGCAACGACGGGGTCGACACGGTACTCGGCGCCTTCCAGCTGACATTCCTCACGGTCGGGATCATGGCGATGCTGGCAGCGGCGATCTTCCTCCAGCTATCGCCCAACGATGGCCGCCGGGCGAGCAAGGTCGAGGAGCATATCGAGCACTGACTGAACATCTCCTACGTGGGGACTGGGAGATCCCTGGCGACTTTTCGTCCAGAAATTGCAGGAAGAGGAAGCGGGGCTGATACACTGCGCGACATTTTGTTTTGCAGGCCCGTCCCGTGACCACCATCGCCACCGCTTTCAACACCCTGCCCTTGTCCGCCGCCATGCTGGCCAACCTCGACTCCCTCGGGTATGCCCAGATGACGCCGATCCAGGCGCAAAGCTTGCCGGTGATCCTCAAGGGCCTGGACCTGATCGCCCAGGCCAAGACCGGCAGCGGCAAGACCGCCGCCTTCGGCATCGGCCTGTTGAACCCGATCAACCCGCGCTACTTCGGCTGCCAGGCCCTGGTGATGTGCCCGACCCGCGAACTGGCCGACCAGGTCGCCAAGGAGCTGCGTCGCCTGGCTCGCGCCGAGGACAACATCAAGGTCCTGACCCTGTGCGGCGGCGTGCCCTTCGGCCCGCAGATCGCTTCCCTGGAGCACGGTGCCCATATCATCGTCGGCACCCCGGGCCGCATCTCCCAGCACCTGGACAAGGGCACGCTGAAACTCGACGGCCTCAACACCCTGGTGCTCGACGAAGCCGACCGCATGCTCGACATGGGCTTCTACGATGCCATCGAGGCCATCATCGGCCAGACCCCGGCACGCCGGCAGACCCTGCTGTTCTCCGCCACCTACCCGGCGGGCATCAAGCAGTTGGCGTCGAAGTTCATGCGCGATCCGCAGCAGGTAAAAGTCGAGACGCTGCACAGCGACAGCCAGATCGAGCAGCACTTCTACGAAATCTCTCCGGAAGATCGCATGGATGCGGTGGTCAAGGTGCTCAACCACTTCCGCCCGCAGTCTTGCGTAGCCTTCTGCTTCACCAAGCAGCAGGTGCAGGAAACCGTCGACCACCTGACCGCCAAGGGCATGTCCGCAGTGGGCCTGCACGGTGACCTGGAACAGCGCGACCGCGACCAGGTGCTGGCGATGTTCGCCAACCGCAGTACGTCTGTGCTGGTAGCCACCGATGTCGCCGCCCGGGGCCTGGATATCGACGCCCTGGACATGGTGATCAACGTCGAGCTGGCGCGGGATTCGGAAATCCACATCCACCGGGTCGGCCGTACCGGTCGCGCCGGCGAGAAAGGCATCGCCATCAGCCTGGTGTCGCCGTCCGAGGCCCACCGTGCCCAGGCCATCGAGCAGTTGCAGAAAGCTCCGCTGAACTGGGAGCAGATCGACGGCCTGAAGAGCCAGGGCGGCGGTCCGCTGCTGCCAGCCATGAGCACCCTGTGCATCGCCGCCGGGCGCAAGGACAAGGTGCGGCCGGGCGATATCCTCGGCGCGCTGACCGGCGAGGCCGGCATCCCCGGCGCCCAGGTCGGCAAGATCGCGATCTTCGACTTCCAGGCCTACGTGGCCGTGGAGCGCGGCATCGCCAAACAGGCCCTGCAACGCCTCAACAGCGGCAAGATCAAGGGCCGTTCGCTGCGCGTACGTATCCTGTAACCCACCCGCTCGATCTGTAGCCGCTGCCGCAGGCTGCGAACGTCTCCGAAGGAGGCGCCGCTCTTGAGGCCATGAAGCCCCTGGGGGCTTGTCGCAGCCTTCGGCAGCGGCTACAGGTTCATTTGCCTGCACTCTCGAGGACACCGTTTTGCGCTCTACCGAAGTCGTGATCATCGGCGCCGGCGCCGCCGGCTTGATGTGCGCCCTGACCGCCGCCGGCCGTGGGCGCCAGGTGCTGTTGCTGGACCATGCCAACAAGGCCGGGAAGAAGATCCTGATGTCCGGTGGCGGGCGCTGCAACTTCACCAACATGTACACCGAGCCGGCCAACTTCCTCTCGCAGAACCCGCACTTCTGCAAGTCGGCCCTGGCCCGCTACACCCAGTGGGACTTCATCGGCCTGGTGGCCAAGCACGGCGTGCCGTATCACGAGAAGAAGCTCGGCCAGCTGTTTTGCGACAACAAGTCCAGCGATATCCTCGCCATGCTCCTGGCCGAATGCGACCAGGTTGGGGTCGAACTGCGCCTGGACACCTCGATCCAGCAGATCGAGAAACTGGAGTCGGGCTACCTGCTGCAGACCACCCTGGGCCAGGTGCGCTGCCAGTCCCTGGTGATCGCCACCGGCGGCCTGTCGATCCCGACCCTGGGCGCCACCGGCTTCGGCTACCAGGTGGCCAGGCAGTTCGGCCATGAACTGCTGCCGACCCGTGCCGGACTGGTGCCCTTCACCATCACCGACCAGCTCAAGGAGCTGTGCGGCGAGCTGTCCGGGACCTCGGTGGACTGCCTGGTGAGCTGCAACGGCCAGAGCTTTCGCGAAAACATCCTGTTCACCCACCGTGGCCTCAGTGGCCCGGCGATCCTGCAGATTTCTTCCTACTGGCAGCCCGGCGACAGCGTCGAGATCAACCTGCTGCCGGACCACGACGCCCTGGGCTGGCTGCACCAGCAACAGGCCGAGCGCCCCAACAGCGAGCTCAAGACCCTGCTGGGGGAGATCTTCACCAAGAAGATGGCTGGCCTGCTGGCCGACCACTGGTTCGTCTCCAAGCCGATGAAGCAGTACACCCCCGCGGAATTGGCCGACGTCGCCGACAAGCTCGGCAACTGGCAACTGGTGCCGGCGGGCACCGAGGGCTACCGCACCGCCGAAGTAACCCTGGGCGGGGTCGACACCCGCGAAGTCTCGTCCAAGACCATGGAGTCGCTGAAAAGCCCGGGCTTGTATTTCATTGGCGAGGTGCTGGATGTCACCGGCCACCTGGGCGGTTTCAATTTCCAATGGGCCTGGGCCTCGGGCTACGCCGCCGCGCAATACGCCTGAAGCGGCGGCGCACCCACGGCGGATCGCCCCCTTGGCGGAACGACGGCACATGCCGATGAGCCTCGCCGGGAACAGAATTTGCTGTCGGATGTGACGGCGGCATTGCGCCGTCGTCAATACTGGCTCAATTTAGCTGCATCGCCCGGAAGGCTCGCCCCAATCCATGTCATCGACCTCTTTTCGCCAGTCCCTGCGTCGCCTCTGGGCGCTGGACAAGTTCAGCTACAGCGTGCGGGTGTTCGTCGCCCTGACCGGCAGCATGGCGCTGTGCTGGTACCAGGACGAAATGAGCCTGCTGATCCCATTATTCCTCGGCATCATCGCCAGCGCCCTGGCGGAAACCGACGACAGCTGGCAGGGCCGCCTCAATGCCCTGGCAGTGACCCTGGTGTGCTTCAGCATCGCCGCGCTGTCGGTGGAACTGCTGTTCCCCTACCCCTGGATCTTCGCCATCGCCCTGGCCCTGGCCAGCTTCGGCCTGACCATGCTCGGAGCCCTGGGCGAGCGCTACGGCGCCATCGCCTCGGCAACCCTGATCCTTTCGGTCTACACCATGATCGGCGTCGACCAGCGCGGCGGCGCGGTGATCGACTTCTGGCACGAACCGGTGCTGCTGGTGGCAGGGGCTGCCTGGTATGGCCTGCTCTCGGTGCTCTGGCAGGCGTTGTTCTCCAACCAGCCGGTGCAGCAGAGCCTGGCACGGCTGTTTCGCGAACTGGGCTATTACCTCAAGCTCAAGTCGTCGCTGTTCGAGCCAATTCGTCAGCTGGACGTGGAAGCCCGGCGCCTGGAACTGGCACGGCAGAACGGCAAGGTGGTGGCCGCGCTCAACAGCGCCAAGGAGATCATCCTGCACCGGGTCGGCAACGGCCGCCCGGGGTCGAAGGTCAGCCGCTACCTGAAGCTGTACTTCCTGGCCCAGGACATCCATGAGCGCGCGAGCTCCTCGCACTACCCCTACAACGCCCTGGCCGATGCCTTCTTCCACAGCGACGTGCTGTTCCGCTGCCAGCGCCTGCTGCGCCAACAGGGCAAGGCCTGCCGGGCCCTGGGGGAATCGATCCAGTTGCGCCAGCCGTTCGTCTACGACACCGGGTTCACTGAGGCCCTGGGCGACCTGGAAGCCTCCCTTGAACACCTGCGCATCCAGAGCAACCCCGCCTGGCGTGGGCTCTTGCGCTCGCTGCGGGCACTGGCGGCCAACCTCAGCACCCTCGATCGCCTGCTCAGCGATGCCAGCAATCCCGATGCCCTGGCCGATGCTACCGATAGCAGTCTGCTGGACCGCTCGCCACGCAATCTCAAGGATGTCTGGACCCGCCTGCGCACCCAGCTGACGCCCACCTCGCTGCTATTCCGCCACGCCCTGCGCCTGCCCCTGGCGCTGAGCATCGGCTATGGCATGGTGCACCTGATCCACCCCTCCCAGGGCTACTGGATCATCCTCACCACGCTGTTCGTCTGCCAACCCAACTATGGCGCCACCCGGCGCAAGCTGGGCCAGCGGATCGTCGGCACGGCCATCGGCCTGACCATCGCCTGGGCGCTGTTCGACCTGTTCCCCAGCCCGCTGGTGCAATCGCTGTTCGCCATCGCCGCAGGCGTGGTGTTCTTCACCAACCGCACCACCCGCTACACCCTGGCCACTGCCGCCATCACCCTGATGGTGCTGTTCTGCTTCAACCAGGTAGGCGACGGTTATGGCCTGTTCCTGCCGCGACTGTTCGATACCCTGCTGGGCAGCCTGATCGCCGGCCTGGCGGTGTTCCTGTTCCTTCCCGATTGGCAAGGGCGGCGCCTGAACCAGGTACTGGCCAACACCCTGGCGTGCAACAGCATCTACCTGCGCCAGATCATGCAGCAGTACGCCGCCGGCAAGAGCGACGACCTGGCCTACCGCCTGGCCCGGCGCAATGCCCATAACGCCGATGCGGCGCTGTCCACCACCCTGGCCAACATGCTCATGGAACCTGGGCACTTTCGTAAGGAAGCGGACGTGGGCTTTCGCTTCCTGGTGCTGTCCCACACCCTGCTCAGTTACCTCTCGGGCCTGGGCGCGCACCGTGGCACCCAGCTGCCGGACGAGGTGCGCGAGCACCTGATCGGTGGCGCCGGCACCAGCCTCGCGGCCAGCATCGACGAGATCGCCCAGGGCCTGGCCAACAAGACTCCGATCGTCATCCACAGCGATGCCGAGGAGGCCTTGGCCAACGAGCTGGAGCAGATGCCGGACGAGATCGATGAGGGACAGCGCCTGGTGCAGACCCAACTGGGGCTGATCTGCCGCCAGCTGGGCCCCTTGCGAACCCTGGCGGCCCACCTGATCAAAGGGACCGAACAGCCGCAAGCCTAGCTTGCCGCTGCCCCTCCTACATGCCGTGCTGGCGCAGCAGCCGGGCGTAGCTGCCGTCGGCCTTCATGGCGGCGATCTCCCGATCGAACCTGGCGACGATCTGCGCATGCTCGGGATTCTTCAGGCTCACCAGGATATGCAGGCTGTTCTCGCTCAAGGGCTTGGGCAGGAACTCCACCGCATTGCGCACCCTGGGCGACTCCCGGGCCAGGTAGTAGCGGGCGACGTATTCATCCTCCAGGGTCAGCTTGACCCGGTCCGCCGCCAGCATGCGCACGGCCATGGCGAAGTTGTGCACCGGCACCTTCTGCAAGTCCGAGTCGTTGTCGAATTCAGAGGAGTAGGCGTAGCCGCGTACCACGGCAATCGGATACTCATGCAACTGCTTGAGGTTGTGGTACTCCAGGGGCGCGTCCTTGCGCTTGAGGAAGCGGATACGGTTGACCAGATACTCGGAGGAGAACTGCCCAAGCCGGGTACGTTCATCGTTGTACCAGGCGTTGACCAGCACGTCGTAGCGCCCCTCGCCGATTCCCAGCAGCGCCCGGGCCCAGGGCACCTGCTCGAACTCACTGGCGTAGCCGGCGCGGGCCAGTGCGGTACTGACGATATCGGTGGCCACGCCGCCATTGACCAGGGTTGCGTCGGTAAACGGAGGCCAGGCATCAGCGACCAGCCGCAACTTCTCTGCAGAAGCGCCCTGGCCCAGCAACAGCAATCCGATCAAAGCCAAAGCCCGATGCAGTCGCAGCATGCTTAAAGATCCTTAGCGGGCACAGGGCCCAGCGCGTTCCAGCCTACACTCGAGGGCCCATGCAGCGACCGCCCAGGTCCTAACATTAGCTCATCGCAGCCAATGCACAGGACTTGCAAAACAGATTACACAAAGAAGGGAAAAGCCAGTGAACGGAGTGATGGCATTTTGACCCATCTCACAGAAACAAACTCCATACATCTGCCAGCAAGACATCCGCTGGCGATGTGCTTAGTATTTCGCGCAGCTCTTTTCACAGGATAAGAAAATGACCGTCGAATGGGTCTGCAAACACCACACCGATCTGGGCAAGGAACAGCTCTACGCCATCTTGCAGCTGCGCACCGAGGTCTTCGTCGTGGAACAGAAGTGCCCCTATCAGGAGGTCGATGGCCGTGACCTGGAAGGCGACACCTGCCACCTGATGGCCTGGGACGGCGACCGCCTGGTGGCGTACCTGCGCCTGCTGGACCCCATCTCCCAGGGCGGCGACGTGGTCATCGGCCGGGTGGTGATCGCCGAGCAGGCCCGGGGCCAGGGCCTGGGCCACGTATTGATGGAGCAGGCCCTGAAACAGGCGCAATGGCACTGGCCCGAGACACCGATCTACCTCTCGGCCCAGGCCCACCTGCAGGCCTACTATGGTCGTTACGGGTTCAGCGTGGTGGGCGAGCAATACCTGGAAGACGACATCCCGCACATTGGCATGCGCCGTAACTGACGCCTCAGGGATAGCCCAGCACGGCCTTGATCTGCCGCAAGTTGGGCTCGATCCAGCCCTTGTCGATGGCACCCCAGCTGTGGATCCGATAATGCCCGGCGTGATTGCGCGCGCCGTCCTCTTGCTCGAACTGGCAGACGATGTCCAGGTCGGCCAGGGCGGCGATGGTGTCCTGGGCGGTACGTCGAGGCATGCCCGTGAGTTCCGTCAGCGCCGGCACGCTGCTGGCCTGGCCGCTGTCGATCAGGTACGCCACGTACAAGCGGCGGTAGAAACTGCTCTTGGTCTTGCTCACATCCATCGCCCACTCCTTTCTAGGCCGTTGCGCCCGCCTTCGCCTGCAGGTCGCGCCAGGTGAGGTAGACCCGCAGGTCGAATTCCAGTTGGTGATAGCCCGGCAGCATGTGCTCGCAGAGCTTGTAGAACGCCTTGTTGTGGTCCGACTCCTTGAAGTGCGCCAACTCGTGGACCACGATCATGCGCAGGAACTCCGGCGCCGCCTCCTTGAACAGCGAGGCGATGCGGATCTCTTTCTTGGCCTTGAGCTTGCCCCCCTGCACCCGCGACACCGTGGTGTGCAGGCCGAGGGCACGATGGGTCAGGTCCAGGCGATTATCGAACAGCACCTTGTCGATGGCTGGTGCGTTGCGCAGGTATTCCTGCTTCAGCTCCAGGGCGTAGCTGTACAGCGCCTTGTCGCTCTGCACACCGTGCTTGCCCGGATAGCGGCGCTCCAAATAGTCCCCCAGGCGATCCTCGACAATCAGCTGGCGCACCTGCTCTTGCAGGGCAATGGGATAGGCCTGGAGGTATTTCAGTGCGGTCATGGGGGTGGCAACGCCAGATACGAAGGCTGCCAGTGTAGCGAACTCAGGCCTGCAGCGCGCTCCAGTCGAACGGCTGGGCGAACTGGCTGGCGCTGCTGGCGGTCAGCGGTCGGGCCACCAGGAAACCCTGTACATACTCGCAACCGGCGTCCTTGAGCCACTGATACTGCTCGTGGGTTTCCACGCCCTCGGCGATCACCAGGAGGCCGAACTGCCGGCACAGGTCGATCACGCTGCGCGCGATCGCGGCGTCCCGCGGCGAAGTGAGCAACCGCGCGATCAGGTGCCGGTCGAGCTTGAGGGTGTCGAGCTGCAAGTCACGCAGGTACGCCAGGCAACAGCCGCCCGAGCCGAAATCGTCCAGAGCCACCCGCACCCCCAAATGATGCAACTGCTGCAGTTGCTTGCGGGTCTCGTCCAGGTTCTGGGTCAGTGCTGCCTCGGTGACTTCGACTTCCAGCTGGCGCGGCTGCAGGCCATTGCGTATCAGGACCTGGCGCAGCTCCGCCGCCAGGTTGGGCATGCTGAACTGGGTAGCGCTCAGACTGATCCCGAGCACCAGGTCAGGGCTGAACACTTGCTCCCAGTCCTTGCGCTGGGCAGCCCCCTGTTGATAGATCCAGCTCCCCAGCAGGCTGATCAACCGCGCCTCTTCGAGCAATGGCAGGAACAAACCCGGCGGGACGTCGCCGACACTTGGATGACGCCAGCGCAGCAGGGCCTCGAAACCGCGCAGGCGGCCATCGGCAATGGCCACCTGGGGCTGGTACACCAGGGTGAACTCCTTGCGCTCCACCGCGCTGCGCACGCTTTCCTCGAGCATCAGCCGGGAGCGTTCGCGGCCATTCATTTCATGGTCGTAGTACCGGTACTGCTGGCGGCCGGCGCGCTTGGCCTCGTACATGGCGATATCCGCCGAACGCAACAAGCCATCGAGGTTGGAACCGCAGTCGGGATAGATGGCGATGCCGATGCTGGCCCCCAGCGCCACTTCCAGGCCGTCGATCTGCTGGTTGATGGACAACCGCTCGATCAGCCGTTCGGCCACTTTCGCCGCCTGCTCGGGAAACCCCAGCTCCAATAACGCAGTGAACTCATCGCCCCCCATGCGCCCGATGATGTCGAACGAGTGCAGGCAATCCTTCATCTGCTCGGAGACCCAGCGCAGTACCCGGTCGCCGGCGTCGTGTCCCAGGGAGTCATTGACCCGCTTGAATCCATCCAGGTCCAGGTAGAGCAGGACCAGGGACTTTCCCGGGCGCTCACCACGCACCAGGATGCTGTCCACCGTCTGCTGGAAACCTCGCCGGTTGAGCAACCCGGTCAAGGGATCGGTAACCGCCTGGTACTCCAGTTGCTGGTGCAGGTGCCGCACTTCCGACATATCCAGCAAGGTGACCACCATGGCCTTCTGGTCGCTCGGTAGCGGGGCACAGGACAGCGCCACGCTGATCTGCTGGCCTGGAACAGTGCGCAACAGGGCGTCATGCAGGCGGAAGGTTTCACCGCGACGGTAACTGGCATACAGCTCGCAGGCGTGCCAGTCGGGAATATGGGGTTTTTGCAGGTAATCGAGGAATGCCGAGCCTTCCAGTTCCTTCACCTGGGCATTGAGCAGGCGTGAAACCGCGGGGTTGGCGAAACGTATCCGCCCCTCTTCGTCCACGACCAGGATGCCTTCGGCGGCGTTGTCCAGCACCGAGGCATTGAATGCCCGGGCCACTTCCAGGTCATGGCTCAGGTGCTGCAAGGCGCGTCGGTTGCGCTGGTGCTCCAGCAGCGCCTGGACCTTGGGCTTGAGGATCTGCGGGTCGAAGGGCTTGAACAGGTAGTCCACCGCGCCATTGGCATAGCCCTTGATCACGGCATCCTGGGATTGTTCATTAGCGGTCAGGAAGATAATCGGTGTCAGGCGCGTGCGCTGGCTGCCGCGCATCAAGCGGGCCACTTCGAAACCATCCATGCCTGGCATCTGCACATCGAGCAGAACCAGATCGATTTCATGCTGGAGCAACAGGTCCAGGGCCTCGATACCTGAAGCGGCGGTCATCACCCGCCAGTCCTGGCGCTGTAGCAACGCCCGCATGCTCAGGAGATTTTCAGGATAGTCATCGACGATCAGAAGAGTGGAGTGACCCTCGACTGCCTCCGGTTGCACGCATTCCATGCTGCTTCTCTTGTCTGTAATAAGACTGAACGGGTGAGAAACCCGACAAAACCTGAGGTTTCACTCTAGCCCCGGATCCTGAAAAGCAGAAGCTGTCATCAAGCCATCACTCTGCCAATGCCCATGCCTCCCGACTAACGGTCACACTTTTCATTCACACGAAGCATAAAGAATGGCACTTAGGCATTTTGCTGGCGCCATATATCCGCCATACGGTACCCATTGGTGATGTTCCCTAGGCTATAAAGATGCCCGAGAGGTGCAGCCTAAAGCCCTCGGCAGGCTGCACCAGGCACATCCTTGCGGAATTTCCCTACATGATCGACCTGGCAACCTGGAACCTCAGCGTTCCTGTCGGCAGTCCGCCGGCAACCATCGATACCCCGGCCCTGGTCAAGGGCTTCAAGAACCAATACTTCCATTCCGACAGCGGCACCCTGTTCTTCTGGTCGCCGGTCACCGGCTCGAAGACCGAGAACGCCATCTACCCACGTACCGAATTGCGCGAAACCTACGCCAACGGCACCCTGCGCAACTGGACTTATCCCGAAGCCGACAACCTGTTGCAGGCCACCCTGGCGGTCAACCAGGTGCCATCGTCAGGCAAGATCGTCATCGGCCAGATCCATGCCTACAACAGCACCAGGCCGTTGGTGAAACTGGAGTACCAGTACAAGGCCAACCAGGGCCGCGGCAACATCGTGGCCAAGGTGCGCATGCGCCCGGGCGACACTCGGTCCCGGGTCATCGGCATCGCCAAGAACGTGCCCATGGACCGGCGGTTTTCCTACCTGATCCACCTGAGCCCCGGAGGCGTCCTGGGCGTCAGCGCCGCTGGTTATCAGTGGAACACCCAACTGAGCGCCACCTGGCGTGACAAGCCGCTGTACTTCAAGGCTGGGGTCTATGTGCAGGACAACACCGGCTACACCAGCGAAGGTGGCAAGGTGACGTTCTCCAAGCTGGACATCGACCACAACAAGAGCTGAGCCGGCATACAGGCACAAAAAAGCCCGCATCGCTGCGGGCTTTTTCATTCACCACCGAGGCTTAGTTGACCTTGGCGTTCAGCTCACCCTTGAGGTAGCGCTGGAACATCGCTTCCAGGGAGATCGGCTTGATCTTCGAAGCATTGCCAGCAGTACCGAAGGCTTCGTAACGAGCGATGCACACATCACGCATTGCAGTCACGGTAGCGCCGAAGAACTTGCGAGGGTCGAATTCGCTCGGGTTCTGTGCCATCAGGCGACGCATGGCACCGGTGGATGCCAGGCGCAGGTCGGTGTCGATATTAACCTTGCGTACACCGTACTTGATGCCTTCGACGATCTCTTCGACCGGCACGCCGTAGGTTTCCTTGATGTCGCCACCGTACTGGTTGATGATCGCCAGCCACTCTTGTGGAACCGAGGACGAACCGTGCATCACCAGGTGGGTGTTGGGGATGCGCTTGTGGATTTCCTTGATGCGGTCGATGGCCAGCACGTCGCCGGTAGGCGGCTTGGTGAACTTGTAGGCACCGTGGCTGGTACCGATGGCGATGGCCAGGGCGTCGACCTGGGTCTTCTTGACGAAGTCGGCGGCCTCTTCCGGATCGGTCAGCATCTGGCTGTGGTCCAGTACGCCTTCGGCACCGATGCCGTCTTCTTCACCGGCCATGCCGGTTTCCAGGGAACCCAGGCAGCCCAGCTCGCCTTCTACCGACACGCCGCAGGCGTGGGCCATGGCTACGGTCTGCTGGGTAACGCGGACGTTGTACTCGTAGTCGGTCGGAGTCTTGCCGTCTTCGCCCAGGGAGCCGTCCATCATGACCGAAGAGAAGCCCAGCTGGATGGAGCGCTGGCAAACGTCGGGGCTGGTGCCGTGGTCCTGGTGCATGCACACCGGGATGTGCGGGAATTCTTCGATCGCGGCCAGGATCAGGTGACGCAGGAACGGCGCACCGGCGTATTTGCGGGCACCGGCCGAAGCCTGGACGATCACCGGGGAGTCAGTCTTGTCAGCGGCTTCCATGATGGCGCGCATCTGCTCAAGGTTGTTGACGTTGAAGGCTGGAACGCCGTAGCCGAACTCGGCTGCGTGGTCCAGCATCTGGCGCATGCTGATGAGTGCCATTGTGTGTGTCTCTCCCGGTCGAGGGTCGTTAATCGTGCAAGCCTGCCGTAGCGGCGACTGCTATTCAAGTGATTGCAGATCGGGGGTCAACCCGGCCTGCGGATTCGTTACTTCATCAATTCCAAGGGCCCTGCGTCCCTGCAGGAGCGAGGCTTGCCCGCGATAGCGATCGGCCTGGCGACATCCATCACCAATGTCCGGGCCGCATCGCGAGCCAGCTTCGCTCCCACAGGTTCAGCATCGGTTCCCGGCCTACGGCGCTTTACAGCCGCGGCCGATCAAGTCATTGGTGGCGACCCAGTAGACCAGGCCTTCCTCACCCTTGACGTGAAACGCCAGCATGTCGTCGCTGTACAGCGTGCCCGAACCGCTAGGCTCGAGCTTCAGGCGGCGAACCTGATCGTCACCCCCCAGGCGTACGTCGACAGCCTTGCGGCTATCATCGGCGTAGCGCCAGAGCACCTGTGCCTGGCTATCGCATACCCAGGTGGTCCATTCATCGGTGGTCGGTGACTTGAGCAGGTGCAGATCAGCGCACCCGGCAAGCAGCCCCAGCATCGCCGCGGCGATCAAAGCTTTCATCGATGTTCCTCGGCCGGTGACCCAAGGGTCCCGGCCCTTCGCGTTATCCAATCTGACCCGTCAAGGGCAACCCTGTTCCCTGGCCTTTGACGGTGTCTCGTACTTCTCCAGCCCTTCAGGCCCCAGGCGCTTGTTGATCACCGGAGCCGTCTCGGCCTGCCAGTCGGCCTGGTAGCAGCCCTTTCCCGGAGGCCCGTCCTCGTCCGCCGGCTTTACCTGCGAACTGGCCGAACACCCCACGAGCCAGGCCGTGGCGAACAGCAGTGGCAATGTCTTGACCATCAGAACACTCCTTTGCCCGGCCAACGGGAGGCTCAGGCCTTGGCCCGGGCTTCCAGGACTTCGACTGCCGGCAGGACCTTGCCTTCGACGAACTCGAGGAAAGCACCGCCACCGGTAGAAATGTAGGAAATCTGCTGAGCAACGCCGTACTTGTCGATGGCGGCCAGGGTGTCGCCACCACCTGCGATGGAGAATGCCGAGCTATCGGCGATGGCCTGGGCCAGTACCTTGGTGCCGTTGCCGAACTGATCGAACTCGAACACGCCCACCGGACCGTTCCAGAGGATGGTCCTGGAGGACTTGAGCAACTCGGCGAACTGCGCCGCGGTCTGCGGACCGATGTCCAGGATCATGTCGTCGGCCGCCACGTCGGCGATCGCCTTGACGGTAGCGGCGGCAGTCTCGGCGAATTCCTTGGCCACTACCACGTCCACCGGCAGCGGTACGCTGACCTTGGCGGCAATGGCGCGGGCGGTGTCCAGCAGGTCAGGCTCGTACAGCGACTTGCCCACCGGGTGGCCGGCGGCGGCCAGGAAAGTGTTGGCGATACCCCCCCCAACGATCAGCTGGTCGCAGACCTCGCTCAGGCTGTTGAGCACGTCCAGCTTGGTGGACACCTTGGAGCCGGCGACGATCGCCGCCATCGGCTGGGCCGGGGTATCCAGGGCCTTGCCCAGGGCATCCAGTTCGGCAGCCAGCAGTGGGCCCGCGGCCGCTACCTTGGCGAACTTGGCCACGCCGTGGGTCGAACCCTCGGCACGGTGCGCGGTACCGAAGGCATCCATCACGAACACATCGCACAGGGCAGCGTACTGCTGGGCCAGCTCGTCGGCGTTCTTTTTCTCGCCCTTGTTGAAACGCACGTTTTCGAACAGCACGACGTCGCCGGCCTTGACCTCGACACCACCCAGGTAGTCGGCCACCAGCGGCACTTCGCGGCCCAGGGCGCGGCTCAGGTAGTCAGCCACCGGCTTGAGGCTGTTCTCGGCCGAAAACTCACCTTCGGTCGGACGGCCCAGGTGCGAGCAGACCATCACCGCCGCGCCTTTTTCCAGGGCCAGCTTGATGGTCGGCAGCGAAGCCAGGATCCGCGCGTCGCTGGTGACTACACCGTCCTTGACTGGGACGTTGAGGTCTTCGCGGATCAGCACGCGCTTACCTTGCAGATCGAGGTCGGTCATCTTCAACACGGTCATGGGTCGCAATTCCTGGGTTACTGAATATTAGAAGCAGGGAGTGGAGCGGCTATTTGCAGGTAATGTCCGGCAACGTCCAGCATCCGGTTGGCAAAACCCCATTCGTTGTCGAACCAGGCCAGGATGTTCACCAGCCGGGGGCCGGAAACGCGGGTCTGACTGGCATCGACGATCGCCGAATGGGGGTCATGATTGAAGTCGCAGCTGGCGTGCGGCAACTCGGTGTAGGCCAAAAGTCCCTTGAGCGGACCGCTGGTAGCGGCCTCGCGCAAGATCCGGTTGACCTCTGCGGTGTCGGTATCGCTTACCGTCTGCATGGTGATATCCAGGCAGGATACGTTGACCGTCGGCACCCGTACGGCTTTGGCCTGAATCCGCCCGGCAAGTTCCGGCAACAGTCGTTCGATACCACGGGCCAGGCCTGTGGATACCGGGATCACCGACTGGAACGCCGAACGGGTGCGGCGCAGGTCCTCGTGGTGATAGGCATCGATCACTGGCTGGTCATTCATCGCCGAATGGATGGTGGTGATCGACACGTATTCCAGGCCGATGGCCTGGTCCAGCAGGCGCAACAGCGGGACACCGCAGTTGGTGGTACAGGAGGCATTGGATACCAGCAGCTCGTCGCCGCTCAGGCAATCCTGGTTCACGCCGTAGACGATGGTGGCGTCGACATCCGACTCGCTGGCCATCGGCTGGGAAAACAGCACCCGTGGCGCGCCAGCATCGAGAAAGCGCTGGCCGTCCTCACGGGTGTGATAGGCGCCGGAACACTCCAGCACCAGGTCGATGTCCAGGGCCGCCCAATCGATGCCTTCGGGGGTGGCACTGCGCAGCACTTTCACGCAGTTGCCATTGATATGCAGACAATCGCCATCGACCGTCACCTCGCCGGGAAACCGGCCGTGGGTGGAGTCGAAGCGTGTCAGGTATTCGACGCTGGCCATATCGGCCAGGTCGTTGATGGCCACGATCTCGAACCCTGCCGCGGCCCCTCGCTCGAACAGAGCACGCAAGACGCAACGACCAATACGGCCGTAGCCGTTGAGTGCAACTTTATAGCGACGCGATTGAGGCATGGGGTTCTCGATGACCGGGGTGAATCCATCAGTGCAGCGTTAGCGGTTCGATTGTAATCGCGGGCAAGCCCCGCTCCTACAGGATCTCAGTGATCTGTAGGAGCGGGGCTTGCCCGAGAAGAACAGCAGACAACGCAACCAGCGGACTTAGTCTTCCAGCAGCTCTTCAGCCTGGCCCAGGATGTTTTCCAGGGTGAAGCCGAACTCTTCGAACAGCGCAGGCGCAGGGGCCGACTCACCATAGGTGGTCATGCCGATCACGCGGCCTTCCAGGCCCACGTACTTGTACCAGAAGTCGGCATGGGCGGCTTCGATGGCGATCCGCGCACCGACCTGCAACGGCAGTACCGATTGCTTGTAGCCGGCGTCCTGGGCGTCGAACACGCTGGAGCATGGCATGGACACCACGCGCACCTTGCGGCCTTGCTCGGTCAGCTTGTCGAAGGCTTGTACCGCCAGGCCCACTTCCGAACCCGTGGCGATCAGGATCAGTTCAGGCTCGCCTGCGCAGTCCTTCAACACGTAGCCACCGCGGCTGATGGCAGCGATCTGGGCATTGTCACGAGCCTGGTGCTGCAGGTTCTGGCGAGAGAAGATCAGCGCCGATGGGCCGTCCTTGCGCTCCAGTGCGTACTTCCAGGACACCGCCGATTCCACGGCGTCGGCTGGACGCCAGGTATCGAGGTTCGGGGTGCTGCGCAGGCTGGTCAGCTGCTCGATCGGCTGGTGGGTCGGGCCGTCTTCGCCCAGGCCGATGGAGTCGTGGGTGTAGACGTGGATGACGCGTTGCTTCATCAGCGCCGACATGCGCACCGCGTTGCGGGCGTACTCCATGAACATCAGGAAGGTCGCGCCGTAAGGCACCAGGCCGCCGTGCAGGGCCACGCCGTTCATGATGGCGGTCATGCCGAATTCGCGCACGCCGTAGTACATGTAGTTGCCGCTGGCGTCTTCGGCGCTGACGCCTTTGCAGCCTTTCCACAAGGTCAGGTTGGAACCGGCCAGGTCAGCCGAACCGCCCAGCACTTCCGGCAGCAGCGGGCCGAACGCGTTCAGGGCGTTCTGGCTGGCTTTACGGCTGGCGATGGTTTCGCCTTTGGCCGCGACTTCAGCGATGTAGGCATCGGCCTTCTCGGAGAAGTCGGCCGGCAGCTCGCCGCTCAGGCGACGGATCAGCTCGTTGGCTTCGGTCGGGAACGCGGCGGAGTAGGCAGCGAAACGCTGGTCCCACTCGGCTTCGACAGCGCGACCGGTTTCCTTGGCGTCCCACTCGGCATAGATGTCGGCAGGGATTTCGAACGGACCGTGGTTCCACTTCAGGGCTTCGCGGGTCAGGGCGATTTCCTCGGCGCCCAGTGGCGCGCCGTGGCAGTCTTCCTTGCCTTGCTTGTTCGGCGAGCCGAAACCGATGGTGGTCTTGCAGCAGATCAGGGTTGGCAGCGGGCTCTTGCGTGCAGTCTCGATGGCGGTCTTGATCTCTTCCGGATCGTGGCCATCGACGTTGCGGATCACCTGCCAGTTGTAGGCTTCGAAGCGCTTGGGGGTGTCGTCGGTGAACCAGCCTTCGACTTCGCCGTCGATGGAAATACCGTTGTCATCGTAGAAGGCGATCAGCTTGCCCAGGCCCAGGGTGCCGGCCAGGGAAGCGACTTCGTGGGAAATGCCTTCCATCATGCAGCCATCACCCAGGAACACATAGGTGTGGTGGTCGACGATGTTGTGGCCAGGGCGGTTGAACTGCGCCGCCAGGACTTTTTCCGCCAGGGCGAAGCCCACGGCATTGGCCAGGCCCTGGCCCAGCGGTCCGGTAGTGGTTTCCACGCCCGGGGTGTAGCCGAATTCCGGGTGGCCCGGGGTACGGCTGTGCAGTTGGCGGAAATTCTTCAGGTCATCGATCGAAAGATCGTAGCCGGTCAGGTGCAGCAGCGAGTAGATCAACATCGAGCCGTGGCCATTGGACAGTACGAAACGGTCGCGGTCGGCAAAGGATGGATTGCTCGGGTTGTGCTTGAGGTAGTCACGCCAAAGTACTTCGGCGATATCCGCCATGCCCATGGGGGCACCTGGATGGCCGCTGTTGGCTTTTTGCACGGCATCCATGCTGAGGGCACGAATGGCGTTGGCACGCTCACGACGGCTTGGCATCGCTGATCTCCTGGAGATTGAGTGAAAACAAAACGGAAAAAAGGCCTGCATTTTCCCTCAGGCGCCAGGCGGGGGCAATCACAGATAGTCACTCAGCAGCGTTTTTCCCACGGACATTGGCGCCAGCGACCGGCCAAACCCTGACAGCACGGCCTATAAAAGTGTCCCGCTGCTCTGGCATGGGCACCGAGCGCTGCAATATCAAAACTTTTTGATATTGGCCTTGCAGGCTGTTTCGGGCATCACTAGACTGCGTTTCCATGAACCTGCACGCACCCTCCATTGGCCAAGACGATTGCGATGACCTGGCAGCCTTGTGCAAGGCTGGCGGCGATCCCTTACGTCTCAATGTATTGCGTGCCCTGAGCAACGATTCATTCGGCGTGCTGGAACTGGCGCAGATTTTCGCCACCGGCCAGTCGGGCATGAGCCATCACCTGAAGGTCCTGGCCCAGGCCGGCCTGGTGGCCACCCGCCGCGAAGGCAATGCGATTTTCTATCGCCGTGCCCTGCCCCACACCGAACTGCTGGGTGGCAGGCTGCATTCAGCGCTGTTGGATGAAGTCGACCAATTGGCGCTACCGACCGACGTCCAGTCACGGATCGGCCTGGTGCATGGGCAGCGGGCCGCCGCCAGTGAAGATTTCTTTTCCCGGGTAGCGGAGAAATTCCGCGCCCAGCAGGACCTGATCGCGGGACTGCCCCAGTATCGCGAGAGCGTCCTGGCCTTGCTGGACAAACTGGGCTTCAAGCCCTCGGCCACGGCCATCGAGGTCGGCCCCGGCGACGGCGGCTTCCTCCCCGACCTGGCTCGGCGCTTTGCCCAGGTGACTGCCCTGGACAACAGCCCGGCGATGCTGGAACTGGCACGCCAGCTGTGCGAACGCGAAACACTGGCTAACGTCAATCTGCAATTGGCCGATGCATTGAAGGGTGTGCAGCTCAAGGCCGACTGCGTCGTGCTGAACATGGTCCTGCACCACTTCGCCGCGCCAGCCGAAGCCCTCAAGCAGATGGCGCAATTGCTGCAAGCAGGCGGCAGCCTGCTGGTAACAGACTTGTGCAGCCACAATCAGAGTTGGGCCAGAGAGGCCTGTGGTGATCTCTGGCTAGGGTTCGAACAAGATGATCTGGCCCGTTGGGCCACCGCTGCGGGACTGACTCCCGGGGACAGCCTCTATGTGGGCTTACGTAATGGTTTCCAGATCCAGGTCCGTCATTTTCAGCGACCGGCTGGCAACACTCACCATCGGTAAATTTAGGAAACCGTCGAGATGAGCGAATACTCCCTTTTCACCTCCGAGTCCGTGTCCGAAGGGCATCCGGATAAAATCGCCGACCAGATTTCCGATGCGGTACTGGACGCCATCATTGCCCAGGACAAGCACGCCCGTGTAGCGGTCGAGACCCTGGTCAAGACCGGCGTCGCCATCGTCGCGGGTGAAGTCACCACCAGTGCCTGGGTCGACCTGGAGCAGATCGTTCGCGACGTCATCTGCGACATCGGCTACACCAGCTCCGATGTCGGCTTCGACGGCGCCACTTGCGGTGTGATGAACATCATTGGCAAGCAGTCCCCCGACATCAACCAGGGGGTCGATCGCGCCAAGCCTGAAGACCAGGGCGCTGGCGACCAGGGCCTGATGTTCGGCTATGCCAGCAATGAAACCGCGGCGCTGATGCCAGCACCGATCGCTTTCTCCCACCAGCTGGTGCAACGCCAGGCCGACGCTCGCAAGTCGGGCCTGCTGCCATGGCTGCGTCCGGACGCCAAGTCCCAGGTCACCTGCCGCTATGAAAACGGCATCGTGGTGGGCATCGACGCGGTCGTGCTGTCGACCCAGCACAACCCGGAAGTTTCCTATAGCGACCTGCGCGAAGGCGTCATGGAACTGATCGTCAAGCACGTGCTGCCAGCCGAGCTGCTGCACAAGGACACCCAGTTCCACATCAACCCGACCGGCCAGTTCATCATCGGTGGCCCAGTGGGCGACTGCGGCCTGACCGGCCGCAAGATCATCGTCGACAGCTACGGCGGCATGGCCCGTCACGGCGGTGGCGCGTTCTCCGGCAAGGACCCATCCAAGGTCGACCGTTCGGCAGCCTATGCCGGTCGCTACGTGGCCAAGAACATCGTCGCTGCCGGCCTGGCCGAGCGTTGCGAGATCCAGGTGTCCTACGCCATCGGCGTCGCCCAGCCGACTTCGATCTCGCTGAACACCTTCGGCACCGGCAAGATCAGCGATGACAAGATCATCAAGCTGGTACGCGAGCACTTCGACCTGCGTCCTTACGCGATCACCACCATGCTCGACCTGCTGCACCCGATGTACCAGGAGACTGCAGCCTACGGTCACTTCGGCCGCGCTCCGCAGACCAAGACCGTGGGCGAAGACACCTTCACCACCTTCACCTGGGAAAAGACCGACCGCGCCGAGGCCCTGCGCGCCGCAGCCGGCCTGTAATCTCCCAACGCGACACCCAAGCCCCGCCCGGCTCGCCCGGCGGGGCTTTTTGTTGCCACAGATTTCCCTATCGGCTTTGAAACCCCGGCCAATACGGGACCACCTGGGCAAAACCCTCTCGCACCAGAGTGATGAAACACCCCGCAAACACCTGCTGGCGATGCCCTTTGCGCAGCCACCTAACCTTCAGGCATGACCACTCCGGGCAAGGACGCTCGCCATGCCGACCATACTCCTGCTGCTGATCTTCCTATCGACACTGGCCCAGGCCCGCTGCCCTGATTGGCCAGTACCGCAGGCTGAGCGGGAAATAGCGGCCCTGCGCCAGCAGCTCCAGCATTGGGATATCAGCTATCACCGTGATGGCCTGTCGTTGGTAGCCGACGAGCTGTACGACCAATCACGCCAGCGCCTGGAGGCCTTGCGGCGCTGCTTCCCAGGCATGCCCCTGACCCAGGAGTCGCCCCTGGCCAGCGCCCGGGGCAGCATGGCCCATCCCATTGCCCATACCGGGGTGGAAAAGCTACCCGACGCCAATGCCGTGCAGCTCTGGCTCAAGCCACGCAAGGATGTCTGGGTACAACCGAAGATCGACGGTGTCGCCGTGACCCTGATCTACCGCCAAGGCCGGCTCCAGCAGATGCTGAGCCGGGGCGATGGCCTCTACGGCCACGACTGGAGCACTGCGGCACGACGGATCCCGGCCATTCCCCAACGCTTGCCCGCCCCCCGGGACCTGGTCCTGCAGGCAGAGCTGTATCAGCGCCTGGATGATCATGTGCAAGAACGCAGCGGGAGCCGCAACGCACGCAGCCAGATAGCGGGCTGGATGGCACGCAAGCACCTGTCGAGCGCGGAGGCGGCACAAGTCGGCCTGTTCGTCTGGGATTGGCCACAAGGCCCCGATACCCAGGAAGAGCGCCTGGAGCGCCTGGCAAGCCTGGGGTTTCCCGAAGGGCGCAAGTACAGCCAGCCCATCGACGGATTCGACGAGGCCCGACAGTGGCGCGAGCATTGGTACCGCTCACCCCTTCCCTTCGCCAGCGACGGCATCATCCTGCGCCAGAGCCGGCGCCCGCCAGCCGAGCGCTGGCAGCCTCGGGCACCTCATTGGATCGCCGCCTGGAAATACCCCTATGCCCAAGCGCTGGCCAGCGTGCGCCAGGTGCAATTCAGGATTGGCCGTACCGGGCGCATTACCCCGGTACTGGAGATCGAACCGGTGACCCTGGATGACCGGCAGATCCGCCGGGTCAGCGTAGGTTCGCTGCAACGCTGGCGCACCCTGGACATCGCGCCTGGCGATCAGGTCGCGATCAGTCTCGCTGGGCTGACCATCCCGCGACTGGACGCCGTGATGCTCAGAAGCACGCAGCGCCAGGCGGTCCAGGCCCCCGCCCAGGAAGACTTCCATGCCTTGAGCTGCTGGCATCCCTCTGCCGGCTGCGAGAGCCAGTTCCTGGCGCGCCTAGGCTGGCTCAGCGGCAAGCATGGCCTTGATTTGCCCAATATCAGCGAACAGACCTGGGCCAGGCTCGTGGAAACAGGACGTATCAAGGGCCTGCTGGATTGGTTGACCCTCGATCAGGCAGAGCTTGTTAACATGGCCGGCTTCGGTGAACGCAGTGGCACTCGCCTGCTCGAAAGCCTGGCCAGCGCAAGACAAAGACCCTTCGCCCGCTGGTTGAAGGCCCTGGGCCTACCGCCCAGCGGCTCCGCCGACCTGAGTCGCCCATGGTCGGAACTGGCGCTCAAGAGTCGCCAGGATTGGCAAGGCGAAGCCATGGTTGGCGCACATCGGGCCGCACAGCTGGAGGCGTTCTTTCGCGCCCCTCACGTGCTGGCCTTGCGTGCCGTACTGAACACTGCAGGAGTCGAAGGTTTTTAACCTGTCATCCCGGGCCTGTTGAACCGCCCAGCCAGGAATGAGCTCCAACAACTCATTCCGGCATGAACCCAGTATTTTCAATTGGTTACTTTTTGATCATCTTTACCTGGAGCCTTCAATGAAAGTTTTCTCATCGCTTGCCGCCTTGAGCTTGTTCTGCCTGATGAGCGCCCCCTTGCTGGCTGCGGAGCAAACCCCGGAGTTGACCGGCTGCGCGGCCAAGCGCCAGGCCATTTCGGCCCAGATCGAACAGGCCAAGGCCCACGGCAATAGCGAGCAGCAGGCTGGCCTGGAGCGTGCCCTGGACGAGGTCACGACCCACTGCACCGATGCCTCGCTGAAAAAAGAACGGGAAAACAAGGTCCTGGATGCCAAGCACGAAGTCAGCCGACGTCAGGCAGACCTGGAAAAGGCCATGAAGAAAGGCGACTCGGAGAAGATCAACAAGCGCAAGGACAAGCTCGCCGAGTCACGCAAGGAACTGCAGCAAGCCCTGGAGGAACTGGACAAGTAATCGAGTTGATCGTGGCCACGCAGGCTGCCAGTGCAAGGCCCCATCGCGGTCCTTGCACCGAGACCTGCGGTCAGTGATTGCGGAACTCCTTATGACAGGCACTGCAGGCATCCTCGACCTTCTGTACTGCCGGCCCCAGGTTGCTGGCCTTGTAGGGCTGGACCTGGCTGACCGTCACCAGCTCACCGGTGGCCGCCTCCAGGGTGCGGGCCAATTCCTGGAACCGTGCCTGCCGACGCCAGACATCATCAGTAGCGCTGGTGTGGTCCTCTTCCTTGACCGCAGGGAAATGCTTCCAGGGCTCATGGGACAGGCTGTCCAGCTTCACGGCACCCTCGGCGAAACGCGCACCATCGAATGCAATGCGCCCGCGGAGCATGCCTCCCAGGTCCTCGCCGGTCTTGAGCATCTGCTTGAAGATTGCCTTGCGCTGACCCAAGGGGGAGTTGGGATCGACACCGCCACAGGCGGAAAGCGTCAGGCAGGCCAGCAATACAACAGAGAGTCTTTTTAACGTCATGGTGGCTTCAGGTCAGGTCACGGGAACGGCGGCCAGTATCCTCGCCTCCCGGATAAAGACCAATAGCCCTATTAACAATATGGTTTGTCCCCCGCCACAGGCGTGGGCCTTTCCCCGAAGGAAACACAGCATGAACCCGAGCTTTTCCCACTGGCGCCGCCACTGGCTCTGGACCATTCCGGCCCTGGCGCTGCTTGCCGGGTGCAATGGTGGCGGCAGCGACCAGCCACCGGCGCAACCGCAGACCCATGCACTGGCAACCTATAACAGCGCGCCCTGGGAATCACTGCCGGAGGTTGCCGACAACGACCTGCTGGCCGGCTTCGGTTCCTGGCGCAGCGCCTGCACCCGGCTCAAGGCCGATCAGGTCTGGGGCGCGACCTGCGCCGCAGCGACCAACGTAGCGCAGACCCCAGAAGCGATCCGTAGCTTTCTCAAGGAGCACCTGCAGATCTACGGCCTGCGCTCCGGAAGCGGGAGCACCACAGGCTTGATCACCGGCTATTACGAGCCGGTGTATCCCGGCAGCCTGACCCAGACCCAGGTGGCCAACGTGCCGGTCTATGGCGTGCCGGACGACATGATCGTCGTTGCCCTGGACAGCATCTACCCCGAACTCAAGGGCAAGCGCCTGCGCGGTCGTCTCGAAGGTCGGGTACTCAAGCCCTATGACGATGCCGCGAGCATCGAGAGCAAGGGCGTCAAGGCACCGGTCATCGCTTGGCTGACCGACCCCATGGACCTGCAGTTCCTGCAAGTCCAGGGCTCCGGGCGCATCCAGCTGGCTGACGGTCGCCAGCTGCGGATCGGCTATGCCGACCAGAACGGCCACCCCTACCGCCCGATCGGTCGCTGGCTGGTGGACCAGGGCGAGCTGAAGAAAGAAGACGTGACCATGGGCACCATCGCCGCCTGGGCCAAGGCCCATCCGGCACGGATTCCCGAGTTGCTGGGGAGCAACCCGAGCTATGTGTTCTTCAACCGCAACCCGGACAGCAACGAGGGGCCACGGGGGTCGCTGAACGTCCCCCTGACCTCGGGCTACAGCGTCGCCGTGGACCGCAAGGTGATTCCCCTGGGCAGCCTGTTGTGGCTGTCCACCACCCGCCCCGACGGCAGTAGCCTGGTACGCCCGGTAGCCGCCCAGGACACCGGCGGTGCGATCACCGGCGAGGTGCGCGCCGACCTGTTCTGGGGCACCGGCGATGCGGCCGGGCAACTGGCCGGCGACATGAAGCAGCCAGGCCAGATCTGGATGCTCTGGCCCAAGGGCATGCCGCTGCCCCAGGTACCGGAAGTCGCCAACGCTCCATGACGCCAGGATAACCGGCCTGCCGACAACGCGATCGGCAGGCCGGACCTGACTCACACCGAGACGAAGAAGAAGCTGGCGATCAGCCCCATGCCCACGAACCACACCAGGGAACGCAGCACGGCCCAGTCTGCCAGGTAGCAGATGATGTACAGCAGGCGACTGGTGATGAACAGCACCGCCAGCACGTTGATCGTCACCAGCTGGGCATTGCCCGCCACATGGGCCACGAGTACTGCGGCAGCAAACGCCGGAGTCACCTCGAAGCTGTTGAGCTGCGCGGCATTCGCACGCCTTGCGACGCCTTCCAGGCCGTCCAGGAAGTCACGGGGGTCATGGTTGTCCCGCAGTCCATAACGGCCAGTACCCTTGGCGACGGCCGTCCCCAGGTAAGGCAGGAAAATGGCGATCAATACACACCAGAACGCGACAGTCATTGCGCAAATCCTTTTTTAGAGTTTTTTAGGAAGTGTCTACAGCTTCATCACCAACATGCCGATCAGCACCAGGCCACAAGCCAATAGCCTGGGCCGGCCGAAGGGTTCCTTCAGGTAGCGCATGCCGAACAGCACCACCAAAATCACACTGACCTCACGCAACGCAGCGGCTTCGGCAATGGAGCCCAACTGCATGGCCCAAAGCACCAGAGCGTAGCTCAATAGCACACAGAGGCCGACGCTCAGCCCCAGCCGCCATTGCTCACGCCAGAACAGGACAAAGGCCGGACGCTTCCAGACCACCGCCACCAGGGGAAAAGGCCAGGCACTGAGCAGCGTGACCCAGGCCAGGTAATCCAGCGGACGGGACCAGCGACGCAGGGCCTGGCCGTCGATATAGGTGTAGCAACCGATACACAGGCCAATCAGCGCCACCACCGGCAACATGCTCCACGGCAAGCGTGCACCGCCACCACCCTGCCAGAGCAGGCAAAGCATGCCGAAGGGAATCAACAGGATGCCGAGTATCTGCTGGGTGCTCAGTTCCTCGCCGGCAAAAACCAGGGTCAGCGCCAGCACCACCAAGGGTGAAAGCCCGCGCATCAGCGGATAGACCAGGCCCAGGTCGCCTACTCGGTACGCCTGGATCAACAGATAGCGATATAGGAGCTCGAAGGCTGCGGAAGCCAGGATCCAGGGCCAGATCTCCATGGGCGGCCACTGCATGAACAGCACCATGACCGCCACGAACAGCAGCGCCACGCAATCCATGCAGGCCACCACCAGCACACGCTCACCACTGAACTTGATCAGGGTGTTCCATGTGGCATGCAGCAATGCTGCTATCAAGACCAGAGTCGTCGCCAACACCCCACTCCCTATCTGTCCTGGGCGCGATCACCGAAAGCCTGGGATCCTCGCATGCCCCCGGACCCGGGTGCACGGACTATTGTTCTTTTGGCAACGCTACTGCCAGGTTCGTCAGCATGGCCTTGTGCCGCGACTTTTCTTGACGCACCTGCAACGTCGCGGCCTGGCTGCGGTCAATGTGTCGATTGAACGCCAATGCCTTGTAGCGAGACCTTCTCGCCGCAGCCAACTGTGCCCCTCTCAGGCACCGGGACATCAAACCCTTGGCCTGAAAGACTTCAGGCTGTTTTTCCTGTGATCATCCAAAGGAGTCCGGATGCTTGAACTTGTCGCTGCCTTCATCTGCCTGACGACGCTGCTGACGTACGTCAATTTCCGCTTTATCGGCCTGCCGCCGACCATCGGCGTAATGGTCACCGCACTACTTTTTTCCCTGCTATTGCAGGGCCTGACCTTCCTTGGCTATCCCGGCCTCGAGGAACACATCGAGGAGTTGATCGGCAAGATCGACTTCGGCGACCTGCTGATGAACTGGATGCTGTCGTTCCTGCTGTTCGCCGGCGCCTTGCACGTCAACCTCAACGACCTGCGCAGCTATCGCTGGCCCATCGGCCTGCTGGCGACTGTCGGGGTGCTGATCGCCACGTTCGTCATCGGCAGCCTGGCCTACTGGGTCTTCGGCCTGTTCGGCTGGCACGTGAGTTTCCTCTACTGCCTGCTGTTCGGCGCGCTGATTTCCCCCACCGACCCGATCGCGGTCCTTGGGGTACTGCGTACCGCTAACGCTTCCAAGCCGCTGAAGACCACCATCGTTGGCGAATCGCTGTTCAACGACGGTACGGCGGTGGTGGTCTTCACCGTGCTGCTGGGCATCGCGCAACTGGGCGAAACCCCCACCGTAGGCGCCACCGCCTGGTTGTTCGTGCATGAAGCCATTGGCGGCGTACTGTTCGGCGGCCTGATCGGCTACCTGGTGTACCTGATGATCAAGAGCATCGAGCAGCACCAGATCGAGGTGATGCTGACCCTGGCCCTGGTGATCGGTGGGTCGGCCATGGCCAGCGAGATCCATGTCTCGGCGCCCATCGCGATGGTGGTAGCCGGCCTGATCATCGGCAACCTGGGACGCAACCTGGCGATGAACGACATGACCCGGCGCTACCTGGATGGTTTCTGGGAATTGCTGGACGACATGCTCAATGCATTGTTGTTCGCACTGATCGGCCTTGAACTGTTGCTGCTGCCATTCAACTGGCTGCACCTGGCGGCTGCCAGCCTGCTGGCAGTGGCCATCATCGCCTCGCGCCTGCTTACCGTGGCCCCGGCGATCCTGCTGTTGCGCCGCTGGCGCAGCGTGCCCCGCGGCACCATCCGCGTGCTGACCTGGGGTGGCCTGCGCGGCGGCGTCTCGGTGGCCCTGGCCCTGGCATTGCCTGCCGGCCCGGAGCGCGATTTGGTGCTGAGCATCACCTACATCGTGGTGCTGTCGTCGATCCTGCTGCAGGGCCTGACCATCGGCAAGCTGGTACGCCATGTCACCAGCGACGCGCCGAAGGCACAGGCCGAAACCCACTGACCGACGGTCCATGCGTAGCGGGCGAGCGGGTCCGCTGCGCATGGGCAAGAGGCGTCAGGCGACGGGGGCGTCGTCCTTGAACTGGTCTTTGACGTACTTGATCTCGGTACGACCATGGGGCGCCGGCAAACCATCTTCCCCCAGGTTGACGAAGACCATTTTCTCCACCGTGAGGATCGACTTGCGGGTGATCTTGTTGCGCACTTCGCACGTCAGGGTGATGGAGGTCCGGCCGAACTCGGTGGCGGTGATGCCCAGTTCGATGATGTCGCCCTGGCGCGAGGCGCTGACGAAGTTGATTTCCGAAATGTACTTGGTGACCACGCGCTGGTTGCCCAGCTGGACGATGGCGTAGATCGCCGCCTCTTCGTCGATCCAGCGCAGCAGGCTGCCGCCGAACAGCGTGCCGTTGGGGTTGAGGTCTTCGGGTTTTACCCACTTGCGGGTGTGGAAATTCATGTTCACTCCTGACCGTCCTGCCATTTGATGCCCGGCATGATGGCAGACCGGGCAGCCGTGCTCTATGCAACCTCGACTATGGTCTCGATTGAGGAACTTCATCCAGGCCGCAGAAACACTTTGGGAAGTCTGGCCCAGCCAGCTATAATCGCCACCGTTTCGAAACGGTCATCTACCCTTGATACCGTTTTCCCGCCACCTGTCCGAGGGGCGCTGCAGCAGGCTCGGCCTGTCAGGCTCGGATGGGGCGTTGTCGGCACGGGACTTCCCGTACGGACACTAAACGCACAACGGCGCCCATTCGCACATTACGAATGGAGGCTCTTCATGAGCGCTGTCAACACGCCTGCAGATTTTACCGATTACAAAGTCGCCGACATTTCCCTGGCTGCCTGGGGCCGCCGCGAAACCATCATCGCCGAGTCGGAAATGCCGGCCCTGATGGGTCTGCGTCGCAAGTACCTGGCTGAACAGCCGCTCAAGGGTGCGAAAATCCTCGGCTGCATCCACATGACTATCCAGACCGCCGTGCTGATCGAGACCCTGGTTGCCCTGGGTGCCGAGGTTCGCTGGTCGTCCTGCAACATCTTCTCGACCCAGGACCAGGCCGCTGCCTCCATCGCCGCCGCCGGTATCCCGGTCTTCGCCTGGAAAGGCGAGACCGAGCAAGAGTACGAGTGGTGCCTGGAGCAGACCATCCTCAAGGACGGCAAGCCTTGGGACGCCAACATGATCCTCGACGACGGCGGCGACCTGACCGAGCTGCTGCACAAGAAATACCCTGCCGTCCTGGAACGCGTCCACGGCGTGACCGAAGAAACCACCACCGGCGTGCACCGCCTGCTGGACATGCTGGCCAAGGGCGAGCTGAAGGTTCCTGCGATCAACGTCAACGACTCGGTGACCAAGAGCAAGAACGACAACAAGTACGGCTGCCGTCACAGCCTGAACGACGCCATCAAGCGTGGTACCGACCACCTGCTGTCCGGCAAGCAAGCCCTGGTGATCGGCTACGGTGACGTGGGCAAAGGCTCGGCCCAGTCCCTGCGCCAGGAAGGCATGATCGTCAAGGTCACCGAAGTCGACCCGATCTGCGCCATGCAAGCCTGTATGGACGGTTTCGAGCTGGTCTCGCCGTTCATCGACGGTATCAACAACGGTACCGAAGCGAGCATCAACAAAGACCTGCTGGGCAAGATCGACCTGATCGTGACCACCACCGGTAACGTCAATGTTTGCGACGCGAACATGCTCAAGGCCCTGAAGAAGCGCGCCGTGGTCTGCAACATCGGTCACTTCGACAACGAGATCGACACCGCTTTCATGCGCAAGAACTGGGCATGGGAAGAAGTGAAGCCGCAGGTACACAAGATCCACCGTACCGGCCACGGCGATTTCGACCCACAGAACGATGACTACCTGATCCTGCTGGCCGAAGGTCGCCTGGTGAACCTGGGTAACGCCACCGGCCACCCAAGCCGCATCATGGACGGTTCGTTCGCCAACCAGGTCCTGGCCCAGATCTTCCTGTTCGGCCAGAAGTACGCCGACCTGTCGCCAGCCCAGAAAGCCGAGCGCCTGACTGTTGAAGTGCTGCCCAAGAAGCTCGACGAAGAAGTGGCCCTGGAAATGGTTCGCGGCTTCGGTGGCGTGGTCACTCAGCTGACCAAGCAACAGGCCGACTACATCGGCGTAACCGTCGAAGGCCCGTTCAAGCCGCACGCTTACCGGTACTAAGAGCAGCTGCAAGCTTTGAGCTTCAAGCGGCAAGTAAAGGCCAAAAGCCGACCTTGCCGCACGAAGCCCGCGGCTTCGCCCCAATTTGCCAAAACAGTGTCAGGCTCCAGGCTCCAGGCACAAGAGACGAGCGCACCTCCGCTTCTCTTGCCGCTCGCAGCTTGCAGCTTGTAGCTGGAGGTTCCCTCCATGTCCCAAGACCGTCGCTACAGCTTCGAGTTCTTCCCCACCAAGACCGATGCTGGACATGAAAAACTGCTCGCCACTGCCCGCCAGCTGGCCAGCTGCAATCCTGACTTCTTCTCCTGCACCTACGGTGCCGGCGGCTCGACTCGCGATCGTACGGTCAATACCGTGCTGCAGCTGGAGAGCGAAGTAAAAGTCCCCTCGGCACCACACCTGTCCTGTGTCGGCGACAGCAAGGACGACCTGCGCGGCCTGCTGCAGCAATACCAGGCGGCCGGCATCAAGCGCATCGTCGCCCTGCGCGGCGACCTGCCTTCGGGCATGGGCATGGCCAGCGGCGAGCTGCGCCACGCCAACGACCTGGTGGCGTTCATTCGCGAAGAGACCGGCAGTCACTTCCATATCGAAGTCGCGGCGTACCCGGAAATGCACCCGCAGGCCCGCAATTTCGAGGACGACCTGCAAAATTTCGTGCGCAAGGCCAACGCCGGTGCCGACAGCGCGATCACCCAGTACTTCTTCAACGCCGACAGCTACTTCTACTTCGTCGATCGTGTACAGAAGATGGGGGTTAACATCCCGATCGTGCCGGGCATCATGCCGATCACCAACTACAGCAAGCTAGCGCGTTTCTCCGACGCCTGCGGCGCCGAGATCCCCCGCTGGATCCGCAAGCAACTGGAGGCCTACGGTGACGACAGCGCCAGCATCCAGGCGTTTGGCGAGCAAGCCATCAGCGAAATGTGCGAGCGCCTGCTGCAAGGTGGCGCACCAGGGTTGCACTTCTACACCCTGAACCAGGCTGATCCGAGCCTGGCGATCTGGAACAACCTGAAGCTGCCACGCTGACCCGCAATACCCGATGAGGCCCCAGTGTGAACAGGGGCCTTTTCATTGGTGCCAGGCCTGCTCTAGAGCGCCTGGAACCGCCCCTAGCATTTGCATGATCTCTCGGCGTACTCTCCAGCAATGTCCGTTATCGCCCAATTGCTGACAGCCCTACTCTGCGCTTGCCTGAGCCTTACCGCCCATGGCGAGAAGCTGCGCATCGTCACCGAACCCTGGGCCCCTTATGTCTATGAGGAAAACGGCAAGACCCTGGGGCTGGACTACGAAACCACCGCCATTGTCTTCCAGCGCCTGGGCATCGAGGTGGAATGGCAGTTCCTGCCCTGGAAACGCTGCCTGGCGATGCTGGAGACCGGCCAGGCCGACGGCGCCCTGGACATTTTCCACAGCGACCAGCGCGACAGCACCCTGCTCTACCCCAGCGAAGCGCTGTCCGAAGTCGAATTCGTGATGTTCTACGCCAACCGGTATCCGCATCCGTTCAAGCAACTCAAGGAACTCAAAGGCCTGACCATCGGCACCTCGCCCGGCTACCTGTACAGCGACGACTTCAGCAACTCCACCCTGTTCAATCGTGAACCTGCACCGACCCACGAGGCCAACTTCGGCAAGTTGCTGCTGGGACGGATCGACCTGCTGATCACCGACCGACGGGTTGGCCAACACCTATTGGACACCCTGGGCATCCGCGACCAGATCAGCCAGAATCCGCTGGTCATCAGCCGTCAGAACCAATACCTGGCCGTACGCCGCAACGCTGGCATGGATCTGCTGGTGCAACGCTTTGGCGCCGAACTCAAGCGGTTCAAGCGCGAACCGGCCTACGCTGAATTGAGAGCCAAGTACGGGGCGGAACCCGTCTTGCCACCGGTCAGATCGTCTTCGACTCGCGAGTCGGGAAAAACCGTTGAGCAGCAGGAAAGCAGCGGACACTAAATGCTCTGCTATACTCCGGCCTCCCGCCAGGCTCACGCCCGGACGCTGGACCCTGTTCAAGGCATCTCCACCACGCTACGGCGCAGCCAGCCGGCCCCGCGCGAGCCTTTGGTGGATGGCTCTTCAGGCCAGCAGGACCGGACGGGATTGCGTCCTCTTGAACGCCATTCGCGCCAGGCAAGATTATCCCTTTGGGCCAAGCCCTCACTAAAACAGGATTACTCATGTCCTTTGCTTCCCTCGGTCTCTCCGAGGCTTTAGTCGGCGCTATCGAAGCAGCCGGCTATACCCAGCCTACTCCGGTGCAACAGCGGGCCATTCCCGCCGTGTTGCAAGGTCGCGATCTGATGGTTGCGGCACAGACAGGTACTGGTAAAACCGGCGGTTTCGCCCTCCCGATCCTGGAGCGGCTGTTTCCCAACGGTCATCCGGACAAATCCCAGCGCCATGGCCCACGCCAACCCCGCGTCCTGGTCCTGACCCCGACCCGCGAACTGGCCGCGCAGGTGCATGACAGCTTCAAGCTGTACGCCCGCGACCTGAAGTTCGTCAGTGCCTGCATCTTTGGTGGTGTCGGCATGAACCCGCAGGTCCAGGCCATGGCCCGTGGCGTCGACGTGCTGGTGGCGTGCCCCGGCCGCCTGCTGGACCTGGCAGGCCAGGGCAGCATCGACCTGTCCCACGTGGAAATCCTGGTCCTGGACGAAGCCGACCGCATGCTCGACATGGGCTTCGTCCATGACGTCAAGAAGGTCCTTGCCCGCCTCCCGGCCAAGCGCCAGAACCTGCTGTTCTCCGCGACCTTCTCCAAGGACATCACGGACCTGGCCAGCAAGCTGCTGCATGACCCGGAGCGGATCGAAGTCACGCCGCCGAACACCACGGTCGAGCGGATCGAGCAGCGGGTCTTCCGTTTGCCGGCCAGCCACAAGCGGGCACTGCTGGCACACCTGATCACCGCTGGTGCCTGGGAACAGGTCCTGGTGTTCACCCGTACCAAGCACGGCGCCAACCGCCTGGCCGAGTACCTGGACAAGCATGGCCTGAGCGCCATGGCGATCCACGGCAACAAGAGCCAGAACGCCCGCACCAAGGCCCTGGCCGACTTCAAGGCCGGCGAAGTGCGGATCCTGGTGGCCACCGATATCGCCGCCCGCGGCCTGGATATCGACCAACTGCCCCACGTGGTCAACTTCGAACTGCCCAACGTCGATGAAGACTACGTCCACCGCATCGGCCGTACTGGCCGGGCCGGTCGTTCGGGCGAAGCCATCTCGCTGGTGGCCCCGGACGAAGAGAAGCTGCTCAAGAGCATCGAGCGCATGACCAAGCAGAAGATCGCCGACGGCGACCTGATGGGCTTCGATGCCAGCGCGGTGGAAGCCGAGAAGCCGGAAGTGCGCGAGCGTCCGGACACCCGTAATTCGCGCAGCGCCCGCGCCCCTCGCGGCGATAACCCGAACGGTGGCGGCGGTGGCCGCAAGGACAAGGGCAAGGACAAGGGCGGTAAAGACAAACCAGCCCGCGGAGAACGCCAGCCCCGCGAGCAGAAGCCTCGCGAGAATGCCGCTTCGCGCGAGCAGCGCCAGCCGACTCCTCGCCCTGACCGGGCACCGGACGAATTCCTCGACGACGACGTGGACAACTTCGGCAACCGCGCCGACTACGTCAGCCCCTACCAGAACAAGGGCAACCAGCAAGGCCGCGGCCGTCGTCCCGGTGCCCCGAGCCAGGGCCAGGGCGCCGGAGGCAATGCCCCCCGTGGTGGTGGCCAGGGTCGCAGTGGCAACCCGCGCAATGGTGGTGGCGGTGGTAGTGCCAGCAACAGCAACGGCGGCACGCCGGCCAAACGCAACGGCCCGCGCAGTGGCGCTTCCCGTGATGGCCAAGGCCGTCGCGACGAATCGCGTAACCGTCGTGGCCGTGACGACCAGGGCCGCCAGGAGCCAGCGGTGCAGAACCCTCGGAGCGTCCAGCCGAAGATCATGCACAAGGAGTCCAAGGTCGATCGCTTCCCGACGCCTGAACAGCTCGACCAGCTGCCAAGCCGCCCACGGGGCGAAAAACCAGCGCTGCTGACGCGTAACCGCTAAGCGAGCTGCAATGCAAAACGCCCCGGTTCGTGAGATCCGGGGCGTTTTTGCTGGTGTACGGGAAACTACGGCCAGGCGATAAAAAACGCCCCCGGTTTTGGGCCGGGGGCGTTTTCTTGTGCGTGCCATGGGGGCGAACGCGCCAATGGCAACAGCCTGCAGCAGCGGCTACAGGCGAAGCATTACTTGGCTTTCACACCTTCGAAGGTGATGTACAGGTCGACGTTGTTGGACGCCGGGCCCAGGTCCATCATCTTGCCGAAGTCCTGGCGATTGATGCTGGTGGTGCCTTCGAAGCCAGCGCGGTAGCCGCCCCATGGATCCTTGCCTTCACCCAGGAAGGTGGCCTTGACCACTACAGGCTTGGTCACGCCATGCAGGGTCAGGTCGCCGGCTACGTCAGCGGTCAGCTTGCCATCGGCGTTCTTGCCGGTAGGCTTGACGCTGGTGGAGACGAACTTGGCGTCGGCAAACTTGCCAGCGTCCAGGAAGTCCTTGCTGGTGATGTGCTTGTCGCGCTCGGCGTGGTTGGTGAACACGCTGGCGGTGCGCACGTTGACTTCGATCTTGGCGTCTTCAGGCTTGGCCGCGTCGAAGCTGAACTTGCCGTCCAGGTCCTTGAAGGTACCGGTGATGAAGCTGTAGCCCAGGTGGCTTATCTTGAAGTCGACGAAGGCGTGCTGGCCTTCCTTGTCGATTACGTAGTCCGCTGCCATCACTTGACCGGCCGCCAATACAGCAGATCCGATTGCCAGAGCGGCGAGAGTCTTTTTCAACATGCTTTCTATTCCTTTCGAGTCAAGGTTGAACATCAGGCTTTGCGGCCCAGCATACGAGTCAGGGTCGCATCACGATCGATAAAGTGGTGCTTCAAGGCAGCCAGTCCATGGATGCCGGCAAAGACTACCAGCACCCAGGCCAGGTACAAATGCACCACACCTGCTACATCTGCCTGGTCCGGTAGTCCGGATACCAGGGCAGGAATTTCGAACAAGCCGAACACCGGGATACCCACGCCGTCGGCAGTGGAGATCAGGTAGCCGGCGATCATCACCGCGAACAGGCCCAGGTACAGGAACGCATGTCCCAGCTTGGCCCCCAGGCGCGTCAGAGGTCCATGATTGGCCGGTGCCGGTGGCGGTGGGCTGACCAACCGCCACAACACCCGCAACAACATGATTGCAAACAGTGTCAGGCCAATGCTCTTGTGCAGGTCCGGTGCGTCTTTGCGCCAGGTGCTGTAGTAGTCGAGGCCGACCATCCACAGGCCCAGGGCAAACAACCCGAACACCGCCAGGGCAACGCCCCAGTGCAGCACAATGCTGACCCAGCCGTAGCGCGAAGAAGAATTACGTAACTGCATTGACTTGCATCCTGTAAGAAACGCTGACCAAGACTAGCGATTTACCTATCGAATTAAAGCGGAAATTTTCGCTTTGAAATATCGAGAAAAACGATCGATAGTCTGGACTGAGCGAGTTAAGTAAAGATTAAGCCCCCCACGTGCCTTGCCGGCCACCTCCTCTTCCAGTGCCTTGTCCCCTTTTGCCTGCGTCTTTGCTCGAGTGCACCACCTCGCACAACAGGTTGTCCCACGGCCATGCATTGCATAGGCTTGCCCGATCGTTTGCCCGCGTTTTTCGCGAGCGCCTCCAGGAGACTGTACATGGGCCTGAATAACCAGTGGATGCAACGCGACCTCGCGGTGTTGTGGCATCCCTGCACCCAGATGAAAGACCACGAACAACTGCCGTTGATCCCGATCCGGCGTGGCGAAGGCGTCTGGCTGGAAGATTTCGAGGGCAAACGCTACCTGGACGCCGTCAGCTCCTGGTGGGTCAACGTGTTCGGCCACGCCAACCCGCGCATCAACCAACGCATCAAGGACCAGGTCGACCAACTCGAACACGTGATCCTGGCGGGCTTCAGCCACCAACCGGCGATCGAGCTGTCCGAGCGCCTGGTGGCCATGACTCCCGCCGGACTGGACCGGGTGTTCTATGCCGACAACGGCTCGTCGTGCATCGAAGTGGCGCTGAAGATGAGCTTCCACTACTGGCAGAACACCGGCAAACCGGCGAAGAAGCGCTTCGTCACCCTGACCAACAGCTACCACGGCGAGACCATCGCCGCCATGTCGGTGGGCGACGTGCCGCTGTTCACCGAGACCTACAAGGCCCTGCTGCTGGACACCATCAAGGTGCCCAGCCCCGACTGCTACCACCGCCCCGAAGGCATGGGCTGGGAAGAACACTCGCGCAACATGTTCGCCGCCATGGAACAGACCCTGGCCGAACACCACGAGACGATCTCGGCAGTGATCGTCGAGCCGCTGATCCAGGGCGCCGGCGGCATGCGCATGTACCACCCGGTGTACCTCAAGCTGCTGCGCGAGGCCTGCGATCGCTACGACGTGCACCTGATCCATGACGAGATCGCCGTGGGCTTCGGCCGCACCGGCACGATGTTCGCCTGCGAGCAGGCCGGCATCCGTCCGGACTTCCTGTGCCTGTCCAAGGCCCTGACCGGCGGCTACCTGCCCCTGGCCGCCTGCCTGACCACCAACAAGGTGTACCAGGCGTTCTACGACGACTACCCGACCCTGCGGGCCTTCCTCCACTCCCACAGCTACACCGGCAACCCGCTGGCCTGTGCTGCGGCGCTGGCGACCCTGGATATCTTCGAACAGGACAACGTGATCCAGGCCAACCAGGCCCTGGCTGCGCGCATGGCCAGCGCCACCGCGCACCTGGCCGATCACGCCCACGTCGCCGAGATCCGCCAGACCGGCATGGCGCTGGCCATCGAGATGGTCCAGGACAAGGCCAGCAAGGCCGCCTACCCCTGGCAGGAACGCCGTGGCCTGAAGGTCTTCGAGCACGCCCTGAGCCGTGGTGCCCTGCTGCGCCCGCTGGGCAGCGTGGTGTACTTCCTGCCGCCCTACGTGATCACCCCGGAGCAGATCGACTTCCTCGCCGAAGTAGCCAGCGAAGGCATCGACATCGCCACCCGGGACAGCGTCAGCATGGCAGTGCCCAAGGACTTCCACCCGGGCTTTCGCGACCCGGGCTGAGACCCGCCCGAGCGTGGCCGCACAGGCCACGCACCCGCACACCCCATCGATCCGACTTCAACAGAGACCGCAGATGAGATTGTCCCGCTTCTTTATCGACACCCCCCTGAGCCTTGGCGAGCACGAGCTGCCCGAAGCCCAGGCCCACTACATCGCACGGGTGCTGCGCATGGCCGAGGGCGATGCGTTGCAGGTGTTCGACGGTTCGGGGCAGGAATTTCGCGGCACCCTGGTGGAGGTGGGCAAGAAGCGCGTGCGGATCAGCCTCGACGAGAGCTTCGCCGGCCAGCCCGAGTCGCCGCTGCATATCCACCTGGGCCAGGGCCTGTCCCGTGGCGAACGCATGGATTGGGCGATCCAGAAAGCCACCGAGCTGGGTGTCGACCAGATCACCCCGATCTTCAGCGAACGCTGCGAGGTGCGCCTCAAGGATGAACGGGCCGACAAGCGCCTGCTGCATTGGCGCCAGGTGGCCATCAGCGCCTGCGAGCAATGCGGGCGTTCCAAGGTCCCGGTGATCCACCCGCCACTGTTGCTGGCGGACTGGCTCAAGCAGACCGCTGCCGACCTCAAGCTGGTGCTGCACCCAGTGGCCCAGCCACTGGAAAGCCACGCCCGCCCGGGGACCCTGGCCTTCCTGATCGGCCCCGAGGGCGGCCTGTCCGACGCCGAAGTCGAACAGGCCCAGGGCACCGGTTTCCTGCCGGCGCGCCTGGGTCCACGGGTACTGCGTACGGAAACCGCGCCAGTGGTAGCCCTAGCCGTGGCCCAGCAGCTCTGGGGCGACTTCTAGCCCGTTCTCGGCCCATCGCCGGTAAGCCTGGCTCCTACAAGAAGCCAACTAGCAGCAACCCCGATCCCGGTGCGGCGTTTACTGCACCGGATCGCTGGTGGGCTTGGCGATGATCGCCTTCAGCTCGCTGGTCATGGGGAATTCCAGGTTCAGCCCCTTGGGCGGAATCGGCTGCTCGAACCAGCGCTGGTAGATCCCGTTGATCTCGCCGGAGCGGTACAGGTCCCCCAGGGCGGTGTTGACCAGGGCCAGGAACTGCGGGTCGTCCTTGCGCACCATGCAGCTGTAGATCTCCCGCGACTGCTCCTCGCCCACCACGATCCAATTGTGCGGATCACGGGCCTTGGCCCGCTCGCCATAAAGCAGCGCATCGTCCATGTAGAACGCCGCCGCGCGCCCCGACTGGAGCATCTGGAAGGCTTCGCCGTGGTCCTTGGCGCTGATCACGAACATGTCGATCTTGTGCTCGACGTTGTAGCTCTTGAGAAAGCGCTCGTTGGTGGTGCCGGCGGTGGTCACCACGTTCTTGCCCCGCAGGTCGGCAAAGCTCTTGATCCCGCTGTCCTTGGCGGTCAGCAACTGGCCCTTGACGTAGATGAAGCCATAGGAGAAGGCCACCTGTTTCTGGCGCTCGGCCGTCACTCCGGTGGAACCGCACTCCAGGTCCACGGTGCCGTTCTGCACCAGCGGGATGCGGGTCTGGGAGGTCACCAGGTTGTACTTCACCGCCAGCTTGGGCAGCTGCAGCTGCTGCTGGATACGCTCCACCACCTTGCCCGCCAGCTCCACGGAATAACCCATGGGCTTGCCGCTGTTGTCCCCCACGTAGGAGAACGGCACCGAGGCATCGCGATAACCCAAGGTAATACTGGCGCTGTTGGCGATCTTGGCCAGGGTTCCCTCCAGGGGCGCCTCGTTGGCCTGGGCCATGGCGCTGAACAGCAGGCCCAGGGTGCAGCCGAGCAACGTGATCTTGTGCATTGTTATTCTCCGTTGGGGTTGAAGGTGCTTCAGCGACGGGTGGCGATGATACTGATTTCGACGAGGATTTCCGGGCGCGCCAGGGCCGCCTGCAAAGTCGTGCGCGCCGGTGCCAGGCCGGGGGACAGCCAGGCCGACCACACCTCGTTCATGCCGGCGAAATCCGCCTGGATGTCCTTGAGGTAGATGGTGGCGTTGAGCACGTGGTCCTTGTCGCTGCCGACCTCGGCCAGCAGCGCATCGATCTTCTCCAGGACCTCGCGAGTCTGCCCGGTGATGTCCTGGCTGGCCCCCGGCACCTGGCCGGAAAGGAACACCAGTTCGGCGAAGGTCACGGCGCCACTCAGGCGGTTGTTGCTATGCAGACGCTGGATACTCATTGGAAACACTCCTGGTGATGACTCAGGCGGCGCGTGGCGCCAGGCCCTGCATGTCGATACTGGTGGGACGCTGGCCGATCAGTTCGCCCAGCAACTGGCCACTGCCACAGGCCAGGGTGAACCCCAGCGCGCCATGGCCGAGGTTGAGCCACAGGTTGCGGTAGGCAGTGCCCCCCACCAGTGGCACGCCGCTGGGGGTCGCCGGGCGCATGCCGGCCCATTCCACGGCGGCCTGGTAATCGCCGGCATGGGCGAAGGTCTGCGCCGCCTGGTGCCGCAGCAGGGCCAGGCGCCCGGGGTCCGGGGCCGGGTCGAAGCCGACGATATCGACCATGGCCGCGACCCGTAGCTGCTGGCCGATCCGCGCGTAGACGATCTTGCGGTTGTAGTCAGTGATGCTGATCTCCGGCGCCCGGTGCTGCGGACCGATGGGCGCACTGAGGCTGTAGCCCTTGAGCGGGTACAGCGGCAACTTGAGCCCGGGCAGCTGCAGCTCGGGGCTGCGGTGCCCGGCGGCCAGCACCAGGTGGTCCACCGCCAGCTGGCGCTCGCCCAGGTCCATGGCCTGCACCCGGTCGCCCTGGTGCCGGATACCGCGGACCCGCTGCCCGAGGAGGATCTCGCAACGTCCGGACGCCCGCAGGCGCGCCGCCAGCTGCTGGCAGAAGGCGTGACAGTCGGCCACCTCTTCGTCCGGGGTATAGATGCCACCGATGAAGGGTGCATCGCCCAGGGCCGGCTCCAGGCTGGCGCACTCGGCTCCCGTCAGCACCTGCTGCTGGCGCGGGTCGGACAGGTTGTGCCGGGCGTGCTCGAAACTGCCGGCCTCGCGGAAGGTCACCAGCTTGCCGTTGCGCCGCCAGTCGAAATCCGTCAGGCCGTCGGCTTCGCGCCAGGTCTTGAGGGTCTCCTGGCTGAGCAGCGCCAGGCGCAGCAAATGGGCGCCATTGCGCTGGTTCACCGAGTGCCGGCAAGCCCCCAGGAACCCCGCCAGCCAGCGCCACTGCGCCGGGTCCAGGCGTGGCCGCAGGCGCAGCGGCGAATCGCCCTTGAGCATCCAGCCCAGGGCCTGCCAGGGCACACCGGCATCGGCCAGCGGTGCCACGTAGCGATAGGACAGCTGGCCGCCGTTGGCGAAGCTGGTCTGGCTGCCCAGGCTGTCCTGGGCTTCCACCAGGGTCACCTCCAGGCCTTGGCGGACCAGGGCATAGGCGCTGGCCAGGCCGATGACGCCACCACCGATGATGCAAACCCGCTGACTCATGACTGCCCCTGAGCTGATGTTCGATGGCCCAAGGTTAGGGGCAGGTGACAGGCGCCGGACAATGAATAAAGATGGACCACCCATAAACAAAGGTTATGGACTTGCCATGCGCCTTCGTCATATCGAGATCTTCCAGGCCATCCGCCAGACCGGCTCCATCAGCGGTGCCGCGCAACTGCTGCACGTCTCGCAACCGGCAGTGACCAAAGTGCTGCAGCACGCCGAGCTGCAGCTGGGTTTCCCGCTGTTCCTGCGGGTGCGCGGCAAGCTGCAACCGACCCCGGAAGCCCTGGAGCTGGAGCGGGAAGTGGACAAGGTCAGCGAGAGCCTGCAGGGCGTGCGCCGCCTGGCCCAGAACCTGCGCCGGGCGCCGGGCCACAGCCTGCGCATCGGCGCCACCCCGGCCCTGGCCCTGGCCTTGTTGCCGCCGGCCATCAGCGAGTGGACCCGGCGCTACCCGGACAGCCTCTGCGAGCTGTCCAGCGCCCACAGCCGCGAACTGGTACAGAACCTGTTGATGCGCGAAATCGATGTAGCCCTGACCCTGCAACGCCCGGATCACCCCGGCCTGAACGGCCAGCCCCTGGCCCAGGGTGTGCTGGTGGCCCTGGCCCCACGCGGCTATTGGCCCGATGGCAGCCTGGGCCAGCCCCTGGCGCTGCAAGAACTGGCGGACGCACCACTGATCGGCCTGAGCAGCGCCGACCCGCTGTCGGCCCGGCTCGACGGCTATCTCAAGGCCGTGGAGCCACCACCACGGGTAAGCATCGCGGTGCAGACCTACTCCCTGGCCCGGGCCATGGTGGAGTCCGGCGCCGGCCTGGCGCTGATCGATCCGTTCACCGCCCTGGGCGCCTCCTCGGCCAGCACCGCGATCCGCCCCCTGAGCCCGTCGCTGCCCATCACCCTGTATGCCGTGACCCGGGCCGCCGAACCGCCGCCCCACACCTTGAGCAGCTTGCTGGAGATCTTTGGCGGGCAGGCCCAGGAACAACTGGATCGGTTGATGGCCGCCGATTGAGGCGGCCGGTCAGGACCTCATCGCGAGCAAGCTTCGCTCCTACACAGAGATCGCCGTACCTGTATGAGCGAGGCTACCCGCGCTGAACGATGAGGCGCGCGCCGATCACAACACATAGAACAGGATGGCGACGAAGTGCAGCAGGCTGCCGGCGATGACGAACAGGTGCCAGATGCCGTGGGCGTGGCGCAGGCGGTTGTCGAGGGCGAAGAAGATGATCCCCACGGTGTACAGCACCCCGCCCGCCGCCAGCCAGGTGAAGCCCGCCGGCCCCAATGCCGCGAGCAGCGGCTTGACCGCCACCAGCACGATCCAGCCCATCACCGCGTAGATCACGATGGACAGGACCCGCGCTTCGGAACGCGGCTTGATCTCCTGCAGGATGCCGATCAAGGCCAGGCCCCAGACGATGCCGAACAGGGTCCAGCCCCAGGGCCCGCGCAAGGTCACCAGGCAGAACGGCGTATAGCTGCCAGCGATCAGCAGGTAGATCGAGAAGTGATCGACCTTCTGCATGATGTTTTTCGCCCGCCCGCGCACACTGTGGTAGACCGTGGACACGCTGTAGAGCACCAGCAAGGTGAAGGCGTAGATCGCCACTCCGACGATCTTCCACGGGCTGCCGTCGAGGCTGGCCAGCACCACCAGCCAGATACCGCCGATAAACGCCGCGACCGCTCCCAAGAGGTGGGTCCAGGCGTTGAGTCTTTCTCCGTGATACATCGGTCACTCACCCTGAAAACATAAAAGTACGCAGGCTCGGCCTGCAGCTTGAACACGCTATATGTCCATTGGGGCAGCGCTGTAAAAAAACCAGCGGCCACATTCTGACTCATCGGGCATCATCACTTCCTCGCCAACAGAGTCCGGACCATGCTCATCGACGAAGAGTTGACCCTCAAGAAGCTCGAAGTGTTTCTGGCTTTCATGCGCACCGGCAACCTGGCTCGCGCCGCCAGCGAACTGCAGACCAGCAATGTCAGCGTGCACCGGGCCATCCATTCCCTGGAAAACGCCCTGCGCTGCCCGCTGTTCAAGCACGAAGGACGCAACCTGACTCCGCTGGAAAGCGCCTACGTGCTGGAAGAGCGGGCGCAGAAGCTGGTGCAGGACGTGGTCGAGAGCGTGCGCCTGACCCGGGAAGCCGCTGGCTTCTCGGCAGAACGTTTCAAGCTCGGCGCGCTTTACTCCCTGACCGTGAAAACCGTGCCGCAACTGATCATGGGCCTGAAGCTGCGGCGCAGCGAGCTGAACATCGACCTGATCCTGGGCTCCAACATCGATCTCTTGTACAAGCTCAAGAACATGGAAGTGGATGCGATCCTGGTGTCCCTGGACGACAGCGTCAGCGATCCGGACTGCGAACAGCTGCCGTTGTTCTCCGACGATATCTTCCTCGCCACCCCGGCCGACTCGCCCTTCGCCCAAGAGCGCGAAGTGGACCTGGCGGCTGTGCGCGACGCCACGTTCATCACACTGACCCAGGGTTTCGCCACCCACCAGGACGGCGTGCGGGTGTTCAAGCAAGCAGGGTTCGAGCCGAAGGTGGCGATGCAGGTCAACGATATCTTCACCCTGCTGAGCATGGTCAGCTCAGGGGTGGGTTATGCGCTGCTGCCGGGCAGGATCGCCGCAGTCTACGAGAACCGCGTGAAGCTGATACCGCTGCAGGCACGCTATCGCCTGCAACAGCATATCGGCGTGGTGTTCCTCAAGGCCAAGGAGCGCGACCCGAACCTGCTGGCGCTGCTGGCCGAATGCCGGATGTATTCGCGGGGGTCATAAGACGCAATCGCGGGCAAGCGGCGATCCAACTTGCCCGCGATAACCTCAGGTCAGATCAGCCCACCAGCCCGCGCACGATGAAAAACAGCAACGACGGCCCCAGCAAGCACCCCAATCCCGTATGGAAGGTCGCCGTCAACGCACCGTAAGGCACCAGGCGCCGATCGGTCGCCGCAAGCCCGGCGGTGACCCCGCTGACGGTCCCGGCCAAGCCACCGAACACCATGGCCGAACGCGGGTTGTCCAGGCCCATCCAGCGGGCCGCCATGGGCGTGCCCACCATCACCAGGATCGCCTTGATCAGGCCGGTGGCGATCGACAGCGCCACCACATCGGAGCTGGCGCCGATGGCTGCGCCGGTCACCGGGCCGACGATGTAGGTCACGGCACCAGCACCGATGGTGGTCATGCTCACCGCATCGCGATAGCCAAAGCTCCAGGCGATGCTCGCTCCGACGATGAACGGCAGCACCGTGCCCAGCAGCAGCGCCACGGCGCCGATCAACCCGGCCTTGCGGGCTTCGGTGGCCTGGACTTCGAAAGCCGTGGCGACGATGGCGAAATCCCGCAGCATGGCGCCGCCCATCAGGCCGATGCCGGAAAACAACGCCAGGTCCGCCAGGCCTTTCTGGCCGCCGGTCAGGGTGCCGCCAAGCCAGGCCAGGGCCAGGCCGATGACGATGGCGATCGCCGATCCATGCACGCGACCGAAAGTCAGGTGCCGGGACAGCAGCACCGAGACCCACATGATCACGCCAACGAAGGCGAAGGCGGTGACCAGGCCATTGTGCTCCAAGCCTTTCTCGATCAAGTCCCACATCTCAACGCCCTCCCGCCGGTGCGGCTTCTATGCCCGGCTCCTGCGGTAGCGGATCGCCCTTGTGGGTCCGGCTGATCAGGGCGATGGTGCAGCCGCACACCAGCACCGAGCCGATGGCCGCCAGCACCGCCACCGGTCCGCCATGCAGCGCGGTGACCACGTTCTGCTGGGCAGCCATGGCCACCACCACCGGGATGTACAGGGCGCCCCAGAAACCGACGCCCATTTCACAGTCCTTGGTCATGCCGCCATGGCGCTGCATCCACAAGCGCGCGCAAATCAGCAGGATCATGGCGATGCCGACCCCGCCGACGTTGGATTTCACCCCCAGCAACACGCCGAGCATGTCGCCGATAATCACTCCCGCCAGCGTGCAGATCGCCAGCAATGCCACACCATAGATAATCATTGTCGTTGTCCTCGCAGTGCATCGTCGAAGTTGTTGTTCTTGTGCTTCGCCAGCCTGGGTCGCGGTTCTATCGGTCGCGGCGGCCCTCCTCGCGCAATAGCGCCTGCAAGGTGTCCGGGCGGGCGCCATCGAAGGCGATCACCGAACCCTGCTCGAACACCCGGCGCGCCAAGCCGCTGAGCACCGCCCCGGGCGGCAGTTCGATCTGTAACCGTACGCCGCGCTCATAGGCGCCCTGCACGGTGCCGCGCCAATCCACCAGCCGGCACATGTTGAAGGCCAGGTCGTGGCGCAATTGCTCCACCGTGCGCAATGGCCGCGCGCGGCTACCGCTCAGGTACCCCAGCCGGGGCGGCTCCATCGGCACCCTGGCGAATGCCTCGGCCAGCCGTTGGGCCGGCTGCTCCAGCAATGGGCAATGGGACGGCACGCTGACCGCCAGGCGCCTGGCCACCCCGGCGCCACATGCCCGGGCCAGTTCGGCCACGGCCTGCATCGCCGCCTCGCTGCCGGCGATCACCACCTGGGTGTCGGCGTTGATATTGGCCAGGTACACCGGCGATTCGGGGCCATGGACCCGGGCCAGCAACGCCTCCACCGTGCCCAGGTCCAGGCCCATCAGCGCGGTCATGCCGTAGCCCTGTGGATAAGCCTGCTGCATCAGCTCCCCGCGCAAACTCACCAGGCGCAGGGCATCGGCGAAATCCAGGGCCCCGGCCACCACCGCCGCCGGATAGGCGCCGATGGACAGGCCCGCTACGTAGTCCACCGGACAATCCGCGTGCAGCAGGGTCCGGGCACAGGCCACTCCGGCAATCAGCAGGCACAGCTGCACCGCCCAGGTCCCGGCCAGGGCCTGGGGCGAATCCAGGGCCAGTGCGTCCTGCCCCAGCACATCACTGGCCTCGCGCAGGCAGGCCGTGACCTCCGGCCGCTCTGGCAGCCGCCGGAGCATCCCCGGCTGCTGCGCCCCCTGGCCCGGGAACACCAGCAAGCTGCTCATGCCGCCAACTCCCCAGGGCACCAGGGATCGCGTACCAACCGCGCTCCGCTGGCGCTCTTGAGCAATACCCGCGAGGCGCTCCCGGCCCACTCACGCAGGGCCAGGCCCCCGGTCGGCAGTTGCAATTGCAGGTCGACCCGGCACACGGCGCCATCGAGCAGTGCCAGCAGCTCCCGGGCCTGGGCCCGAGGCAGCGGCTCAGGTACCCGGAGAATCAGGTCCAGGTCGCTGCCTTGGTGCAATGCACCAACTCCGCTGGCCAGCTCGAAGCCAGCGCTGCCGCCCACGCCCCAGGCCATCCCCAGGGCATCCAACGGGCCACGCAACTGGCCCAGGGCCTGGAGTGCAGGCCAGGCACGGCTGGACGGCACGTGGCGCAACGCCTCCGGGCGGACTCCACGCTGCACCGCGTCCAGCGCCAGCAACGCCGGGTAACGCTGCTCCCGGGACGGGCCACGCAGCCCCACGGCGATCGAGCCGGCAGCGCTCACTGCCCGGCGCACCACCACCGGCTGCCCCTGCTCCAGCACCTGCCGCGCCCACTGCGGCGCATCGGCTGCCAGTTGTCCGGGCTCCAGGCCCCACAGCAGGTCATGGGGCAGCCAGGGGGAGCAAGCGCTCACCATTGCTCCCGCAGCAGTTGGCGGACCCGGCTCGAGGCCTCACGGTTCGCCGCCCCCAGGCGCCCTTCGAGCCCAACGCCACCGGCCCGTACATCGGCAATGGCTTGCAGCAGGCACCCGCTGACGAGGTCCAGGTCTTGGGGGGTCGGCTGTTCGATGCACTCCACCGGTAGGGTTTTCCACAAGAGGCCCAGGCCGGCATAGCTGTCGATGTCGTAGGCCATGGGCGGCACGCTGGCAGCCAGGGCTTCCAGTTCCTCGACGCTGCGCAGTGTGACCCGCGCCGCCGAGGCCTTGCCCATGGCGTGCACCATCACACCCGGGTCGCGCAGGGCGATCAGCCGGTTGGCCTGGTAGCCGTGGGCCAGGAACGCACCGGACATGGCCTTGCCCACCAGCAAGCCGATCACCGGATGCCCCGCCAGGCGGGCCCGGGCGTAGCTATCGGCAGCGCCGGCCAGGGCCTGGTGGATGCCCAGGGCTTCTTCGCGCCGGCCATAGGCCTGGCTCGGCACATCGACAATGGCAATCAGTGCTCGCTTGTGGGGCTGATCGCGGTCGGCGTCGATCACTTCATCCACCGCTTTGGCCAGGCCCCAGCCCTCCAGCAGGCCGACCTCGCCCTGGCGGGCGCGGGGAAAACGATTCTCCGGGTCGGCCACCACAGCGATAAAACGAGTCGATTGCCCCGCCAGTTCACCATCGGCCACCCGCAGCGACGGCGGCAGGCCGGCCACCGAAGCGGCGCCGTCCCTCAGGGCGTTGAACCAGTTCAGGCCCCGCAAAGAACTTGCACTCATGAGCGGTCTCCTTGATACAGATCGCGAACCGTCGCCGCATCGATTTGCGGCGTCGCGTCCAGGCGGGCCAGGCATTGCAGATAGTGTTCGGCCTGATGGCTGCGTTGCCGCTCGGGCAGGCCGAGGGCCAGCAATTCGCGAACCTGGGCCTGGATCTGCGCCACGTCATCGGTCACATAGCGATCCACCAGGCCGCTGGCGAAACGCTGCTCGCCGCCGGTCAGGCTCCAGATGAAAGGCCGGTCGCGGGCGTCGTACTCCTCGATCCCGGCTTCCTGCTCGATCACCTGCGGGCCGTTCAGGCCCAGCCGCGCTTCTTGGGTCACCAGCAGGTAGCTGCACAGGCCGGCGGCGATCGACATGCCACCGAAGCAGCCAACGCTGCCAGCCACTACGCCGATCACCGGCTGGTATTGGCGCAGGTCGACGATCGCGGCATGGATATCGGCAATCGCCGCCAACCCCAGGTTGGCCTCCTGCAACCGCACGCCGCCGGTTTCCAGCAGCAGCACGGCACGGGTGGCGATGCCCTGGCGGTTGTCCTCGGCCGCCAGCTCAAGGGCGCCGGCGATCTTCGCCCCGCCCACCTCGCCTAGGCTGCCGCCCTGGAATGCGCCTTCGATGGCGGCGATCACCACCGGCAACCCGGCGATGCTGCCCTTGGCAATCACCACCCCATCATCGGCCTGGGGCACCACGCCCTGGCGCGGCAGCCAGGGCGACATGACGCGCTGGAAAGGGTCGAGCAGTTCGCGAAAGGTGCCGGCGTCCAGCAACGCCCGGGCCCGCTGCCGGGCCCCCAGTTCGACGAAGCTGTGCTGGTCGAGCAAGCGTGCGCTGTCAGTCATGGGCGATTTCCTCCAGGCCCTGTTCAAGGCGTAGGCGCACCACCCCCGGGGTGGCGCCGAAGTCATGGATGTCGATCAGCAGCGCCGGTGGCGTCTGCCCGGCGAACATGCGTTGGAACAAGTGCTGCCAGCGTGCGGCGCTGCCGTTGACCGAGGTCTGGACCTGGATCTTCAAGGTGCCGGCCGGCGCCGGTTCCAGCAGTACTTCGAGGTCACCGGAGCCGACACAGCCCACCAGAGCACGGCCGCGGCCGGAAGGGCCGGCGGGAAATTCAAAGGACAAGGTTTCCATCAGTTCGCTCCCTGGTCGGTGGCGGCCTCGATCCGGTCGAGCAACAGGCAGGCGGCCAGCAGATCGGCGGCGCCACCGGGCGAGGCATTCAAGGTCAGAAGTTGCAGGTCCAGCTGGTGCAGGCGCCGGCGTCCGGCCAGGCTGGCGCTGCCACCGGCCTCCAGCACCGCCCGGGCGCCGTCCTGCATAGCCTGCAGGCCCGCTTCGCCCGCGCGGTAGAGCACGCAGGTGTCGGCCAGCCGGGTCATGATCGCCAGCAGCGCATCGAGCCGGGCATTCTGTTCGCCATGGCCCCGGGCACGACTGCGCCGCAGTTGCGGCAGGCCCCATTGCAGCACCGCGGGAAAGCCCTGCTGGGCCTCCTCCCGGGCGCCGCCTACGCCGTAGCGCTGCGCCACCTGGGCACCATGGCTCAAGGGCCGTGGCGCATGCCGGTCTTCCAGCAGCGCCAGGCGCGCGGCGCGCAGGGCGACGCTGCCGGCCGCCCTGGAGCCAGGTTCCAGGGCGGCGGCGGCCACCAGCAGGCCCAGGGCCCAGATCGCCCCACGATGGGTGTTCACTCCGCCGGTGGTGGCCAGCATCGCCCGCTCGCCTTCGCGACCGCTGCGCCCCAAGGCTTCGCGCAGCGGCAAGTCGATACAGGCGAGTTGCTGCGCGGCCTCGGCCATGTCCTTGAAGGCCGGCCACAGGCTCAGGGCCGAGGCGTGCATCAGGCCCAGGTGCAGGTCACTGTGAGCGCCATTGCCACGGCGGTCCACCAGGGCCGGCTTGGGCGAGAGGTCGGCCTCGTCGATCAGCGCGTCCACCGCCAGGTCCGCCAGGCGCTCGGCCAGCCCCAGGGGCCGGGATTGCAGGTTGAATGCGTGCATTACCAGCTCCTGAACTTGGCAGGTGGGTGATACAGGCCGCCGGACCACTGCACCAGGTCAGCGATGCTCTTGGCCGCCAGCAACTCGCGGCTGGCGTCGGTGCGGCGAATGCCCAGGTCCTCGGGCAAGGCGACCAGGCCCTCGCGGCGCATGCGCTGGGTGTCCTTGGGGTCATGCCGCAGGCCGATGGCGGTGACTCCGGCTACCGCGGCGATCATCGCCCGGCGCTCTTCCAGGGTGCGGGCCTTGTACAGGTAAGCGATGCCTTCTTCGGTGAGCAGGTGGGTGACGTCGTCGCCATAGATCATGATCGGCGCCAGGGGCATGCCGCTTTTCTTCGCCACGTCCACCGCGTCCAGGGTGTCGACGAAGGTCGGTTTACCGCCCTCCTGGAAGGTCTCGACCATCTGCACCACCAGCTTCTTGCCCCGCTCCAGCAGGGCCTGCGGCGCCGCGCCCTGGTCCAGGCGCATGTCCAGCCAGGCCGGGGTGCCATGGCGCCGGCCGCGGGGATCGTGGCCCATGTTCGGCGCCCCACCGAAACCGGCCAGGCGGCCACGGGTCACGGTGGAGGAATGGCCGTCGCCATCCACCTGCAAGGTGGCGCCGATGAACAGGTCCACCGCGTATTGCCCGGCCAGCTGGCAGAACATCCGGTTGGAGCGCAGGGAGCCGTCGCGGCCGGTAAAGAACACATCGGGACGGGCGGCGATGTAGTTTTCCATGCCCAGTTCGGTGCCGAAGCAATGCACGCTGTCCACCCAGCCGCTTTCGATGGCCGGGATCAGGGTCGGATGGGGATTGAGGGTCCAGTTGCGGCAGATCTTGCCCTTGAGCCCCAGGGACTCGCCGTAGGTGGGCAGGATCAGCTCGATGGCCGCGGTATTGAAGCCGATGCCGTGGTTCAGCGATTGCACGTTGTGCTTCTCGTAGATGCCACGGATCGCCATCATCGCCATCAGCACGTGCACCGGCTTGATGTGCCGGGGATCGCGGGTGAACAGCGGCTCGATGTAGAACGGCTGGTCGGCCACCACCACGAAATCCACCCAGGAGGCCGGGATATCCACCCGGGGCAACTCGCTGACGTCGTCCACCAGCTGGTTGACCTGGACGATGACAATGCCATCGCTGAAGGCCGCCGGCTCCACCAGCGCTGGGGTGTCCTCGGTACTGGGGCCGGTATAGATGTTGCCGGCGCGGTCGGCCATGAAACCAGCGCACAGCACCACGTTGGGCGTCAGGTCCACCACCAGCCGGGCATAGAGTTCGATATAGGTATGGATGGCACCGATCTCCAGCAACCCGTCTTCGAGCAACTGGCTGATGCGCAGGCTCTGGGTCCCGGCGAAGGAGAAGTCGAGCTTACGGGCGATGCCGCGTTCGAACAGGTCCAAGTGCTCGGCGCGGCCGACGCTGGGCATGATCATGTGCAGGTCGTGGAGCCTGGCCGGATCGACCTTGGCCAGGGAGCGGGAGAGGAAGTCCGCCTGCTTCTGGTTGTTGCCCTCCAGCACCACCCGGTCGCCGGGCAGGATCAAGGCTTCCAGCGCCGCGACGATCTTGTCGGTCGGCAACACCACGCCATCGGCGATGGCCCGCACCTGCTCGAGGCGCCGCTGCTTCTCGCTGCGCCGCCGCGACCAGCGCGGGTCGGGAGATAGTGTCGTTGTCATGCTCGCTCCACAGGTTCGCTGTCGTGGCAGCCACCTTAGGAGTGAAACCTGAGGGCATCAATCAAGCCCGGCGTTGGATAGTTACGCTCAGCGTAATGATCCTGCAGCGTCCTTCCTGGGGCTTAACAATCTTCATACCAGCGGGCAATGGCATCCCCTTCGCGCCCGATACACAATGCGCGCCGGATTGGCCAATGAATGGCCTGCACACGTAATGATGAGACTTCGCATGGACACACCGATTCGCTCCAACCGGGATTTGCTGGAGCAACTACAACGCGGCCGCAAGCCCGACTACCTGATGTTCTGGGGCCACCAGCCGCCCCGCGACGGGCGCGTTTCCTCGAGCTGCTTCAGCCAGTGGTTCGCCGCCGGCTTCGAGGTCGAGGGCATCCACTACCCCACCGCCGAACACTTCATGATGGCTGGCAAGGCGCTGCTGTTCGACGATCACGAGACCCACGCACGCATTCTCAAGGCCGGCCCAGCCGCCTATGCCAAGCGCCTGGGCCGTGAAGTTCGTGGCTTCGATGATGCCCGCTGGCAGGCGGCCCGCTTCGATATCGTGGTCCAGGGCAACCTGGCCAAGTTCGGCCAGAACCCGGAGCTGGGCCATTTCCTGCAATGCACCCGCAAGAAGATCCTCGTGGAAGCCAGCCCGGTGGACCGCATCTGGGGTATCGGCCTGGCCGCTGACGATGCCATGGCTACTCGCCCGGATCGCTGGCGCGGGCTCAACCTGCTGGGCTACGCCCTGATGGAAGTGCGCGATCGCCTGCACGAGGCGTGAAGCCTAGAAAGCTAGCCCGGCACCGACCAGCAACTCCTCCAGGGCCAGCAGGTCGGGCACCCGGGCCACCTGCTCGACAACCTGTACCGCGGCCATCTCCAGGGGCGCCAGGGGCACATCGACATAGCTCAGCTGGCTGTCGAGCTTGCAGGAGCGCGGAATGCCTTGCACCAGCAAGGCGATGAACTTCAGCTCCGGGCGCCCGCCCAGGGCGTTGAGCACGACGATCCGCGCCCGCTCGCCGATCACCGTGGGGTTGCCACAGGCTGATTCGAAGCTGACCAGCGCAATCTGCCGGTCGCGCCATTGCACCCGCCCCAGGTACCAGGGCGGCGAGTCGAGGTCGAAGCGCCCCTGCTGGTAGTCGATCAGCTCGGCCACCGCGACATTGGGCAGGATCAGGGTGCGATCGGCCAGGGGCAGCAGCAGTCCGGTCAGGCTGCTGGCGCGGTGGTCAAGCATGGTTCTTGCTCCACAGGGCGATGCTTTCCAGCAGTACCGACTCTTGATAAGGCTTGCCGAGGTAGTCGTTGACGCCGATGGCCATGGCTCGGTCGCGGTGCTTCTGGCCGGTACGCGAGGTGATCATGATGATCGGCAGGCTGTGCAGGCGCGGATCGTTGCGCACCTGGATCGCCACCTCGAAACCGTCCATGCGCGGCATCTCGATATCCAGCAGCATCAGGTCCGGGGTGTGCTCGGCCAGCAAGGCCATGGCATCGACTCCATCCTTGGCGGTGAGCACGTTCATGCCATGGCGCTCCAGCAAACGGCTGGTGACTTTGCGCACGGTGACCGAGTCGTCCACCACCAGCACCAGCATCGGCCGTACCGGCTGCACCTCGACGGATGCTTCTTCCCCGGCAGCCCGGGGCAGCGGTGCCAAGGCCTGCAGGGCACGAATATGCGCCAGCAGGTCGAGGATCAACACCACCCGGCCATCGCCGAGGATCGTCGCCCCCGACAACCCCTGGACCGCGGCGAACTGCGGCCCCAGGCTCTTGACCACGATTTCCCGGGTGCCGAAGGTGGCGTCCACCTGCACCGCGATCCGCTGTTCGTTGCAGTGCACCAGCAGCACCGGCAGCGCGACGACCTGGCCCAGCAACTTGGGTCGCGGCACGGTGTGCAGCAGCTCCCCGAGGTAGCACAGGTCATAGCACTGGCCGGCGTATTCGTAGCGTGGCGGGTCGAGTTGATAGTAGGCGTCCAGCTCTCCCGGCAGCACCCGGACAATGCCCTCCACGGTATTGAGCGGGATTGCATACTGTTCGTCGGCGCACTGCACCATCAGCGCCCGGTTGACCGAAACGGTGAAGGGCAGGCGGATGCGAAAGTGCACGCCCAGCCCGGCTACCGAGTCGATGCTCATGCTCCCGCCCAGCTGGCGTACCTCCTCATGCACCACATCCATGCCCACTCCGCGCCCGGAGATCTGGGTGATCTTTTCGGCAGTGGAGAAGCCCGGCTGCATGATGAACTGCAACACTTCGCGATCGCTGAGCTGCGCCTGCGGGTCCAGCAGGCCGCGCTTGATGGCCTTCTTGCGCACCGCCTCCAAGGGCACCCCGGCACCGTCATCGCGCATGTCGAAGATGATGTCACCGCCCTCGCGGGACAGGTCCAGGGTAATTCGCCCCTGCTCCGGCTTGCCCGCGGCTCGACGGGCCTCGGCAGACTCCAGGCCATGGTCGACGGCATTGCGCAACATGTGCTCCAGGGGCGCGACCATGCGCTCCAGGACGTTGCGGTCCATCTCACCTTCGGCATTGCCAACCACGAACGCCACATCCTTGCCCAACTCTTCGGCCACCTGGCGAACAATGCGGCGCAACCTCGGCACCATGCGCTCGAAGGGCACCATGCGCGTGCGCATCAGGCCTTCCTGCAATTCGGTATTGATCCGCCCCTGTTGCTGCAGCAGGTTCTCGGCGTCATGGTTGCGCCGATCGAGGGTGTCCTTCAGGTCCAGCAGGTCGGAGGCCGATTCGAACAGGGCCCGCGACAACTGCTGCAACTGCGAGTGGCGGTCCATTTCCAAGGGGTCGAACTCTTCGTAGCCCAGGCGTTCGGCCTCCACCTGCTGGCGGCTGAGAATCCGCCCCTGGGTCTCGGTGTCCAGGCGACGCAACTGGTCGCGAATACGCTCGATGGTGGTTTCCATCTCGCTCAAGGCGATCCGTGCATCGTTGACCTGCTGCTCGATGCGGCCTCGGAAGATCGAGGTTTCCCCGGCCAGGTTCACCAGGTCGTCCAGCAGCTCCGCCGAAACCTTGACCATGTCCGCCCCGACCGCGACTTCCACTTGCGGTGCAGGCTCGGGCTTGCCGGAAAGCAACGGTAGATCCGCCACCGGGGCGCCCGAGACTCGGGGATGGCTCAGGTCGTGGATGGCATCGATGAGCTTCTGCGCCGGTTCGATGGCTTGCCCGGCCCGGGCGGCATCGAGCATCTGGGCCAGGCGGTCGTGGCTTTTCTGCAACAGGGTGAACAGCGCCGGGCTGGGCTGCAGCAGGCCGGCAGACAGGCCCTCGAAGAGAAACTCCAGCTCATGGGCCAGATCGCCGATGGCGGCGATTTCCACCATCCGCGCCCCGCCCTTGAGGGTGTGCAGGTCACGTAGCAGGGTCTCCACTTCCTGGCGGGCCTGAGGATCGGCCTGCCAGCGACTCAAGGCGGCAGCGGAGCTGTCGATGATGTCGAAACCTTCCTCCAGGAAAATCTCCAGCAGTTCCGGGTCCTGGGTCGCAGGATCGTCAGGCTCGGCGCCGGGGACAACGTCCACAGGGCTGGAGGTCTGTTGCCGGTAGGCCCGTACCGCCTCGACCTGGGCCCGGGAGTCATCCAGTGGGCGCTGCCCCTGGATTTGCTGGAGCAGCAGCGCCAGTTGCTCATGACTGCTGCGCAACAGCAGTCCCAGGTGCTGGCCGTAGCTATAGCGCCGGTCCACCAGGCCCTCATACAGCGACTCCAGCTCCTGGGCCAGTTCCGCCACCGACGCCACCTCGGCCATCCGCGCTCCGCCCTTGAGGGTGTGCATGTCCCGCTGCAGGGATGACAGCGGTGCAGCGTTCTCGGGGTCCGATAACCAGCGTTGCAGGGCCTGGCCGGCGCTGTCGAGGATATCCACCGCTTCCTCGAGGAAGATCTCCACCAGCTCATCGTCTGCCTGCGGTGGCAGCTGTCGCTCAAGGCTCGCCGTCGCCGCGCTCAACTCGCTGATGCTCAAGGTCCGGCTGCCATCGCTCCTGATCAGGCCGGCGACGGATGGATCGAGGCCTTCGTCCAGCAGCTCGCGCAAGGCCTGGATTCGCTCCGGCCGCGGGCTGACTTCCTGGCCCGCGGCGAGTTCGTCGAGCATGTTGATCAAGGCGTCGTGGGCCGCCTGGGCTTCATGGAAGAACCGCTCGCTGACCGCCAGGCTGCTTTCCTCCACTGCGCCATACAAGTCGAGCAGGGCCTCGCACAGCGCGTCCATCGGATGCAGGTCCGCCAAATGCGCACCTTCGCCCAGGGTGGTCAGCTCATCCAGCAGGTCGCTGAGTTCCTGGCGCTCGCCGGGATGCTGCTGCCAACGCAACAGCAGGCTCTCGGCATCCAGGAGGATGTCCATGCCCTGGGCCAGGAAGTTGTTGATCAGTTGCGGATCACGCTTGGCCCGAGGCGCACTGTCCGGGGCATCGAGCAAGGCCTCCAGGCGCTCGCCCAGTAGGGCCAGGGCTCGCCCGGCCAACGCGCGCGCGCCGTCGATCGGCGCCAGGGGCGTGCTGTCCAGCTGCCGCAAGCCCTTGCGCAGCAGGCCTTCGGCTTCCAGCAGCAGTTCGACTTCGTCCAGGTCCAGGGGAATCAAGTGTGCCCGGTACTCCCGCGCCAGCTGATCGAGAGGCCCGGCCAACTCCGCGATGGGCAGCACTCCTGCCATCGAGGCGCTGCCCTTGAGCGTATGCAAGGCCCGTTGCAAGGCATCGCTGGCTTGCAATGGCACATGCTCGGCCGCCTGGTCGAGAAAGTGGTTGATGCTGTCCAGGTGGGTCTGGGCCTCGGTCCGGAAGATCTCCAGCAACTGCGGGTCCAGGACCTCGCTACGCGGTGTGGCGACGGCCGCTACCGTGACGCCATTGGCCAGGGCGTGGGCCCGCGCGGCCAGGCGATCGACATCGTCGCGCTGGCGCTGGGCCTGGGCGGCGTACTCAGCAATCAGCTCCGGCAGCAGTTGCAGGGTATCGCCCAGCAGTTGGCGCACTTCGACACTGGGCGCCACACTGCGCTCCAGCACCCGGTTGAGCAGGTTTTCCACGGCCCAGGCCAGCTCCCCCAGCACCAGGGCACGCACCATGCGGCCGCTGCCCTTGAGCGTGTGAAACGCACGACGCAACTCACTCAGCGCAGATTTGCCCTCGGGGTCCGCGGCCCAACGCGGCAGATATTCGCGAAGCATCTGCAGCACTTCCTCGGTTTCTTCGAGAAAGACCTCGCGCAACTCGTCGTCCACCGGTTCCTCGCCCTCCGGGGGCGGCAGCAGGCTGCCAGGAGTGATCAACGCGGGCGGGTTGAGAACCGAGACCGGCGTGGCCAGGGCCTCGGCCAGGGCCCCCGTTGCCTGGGGCGCATCCGCTCCAGTCTGGGCCTGGGCATTTTCCGGGAGGGGGTGACGTTCCAGCGGCGGTATTGGCTCCACCACCGCATAACCCAGCGCAGCCAGCCCCTGCTGGGCAACGTCGAGAATCTTTTCCCCGGGCGCCTGTGGGTCTTCGCTCAGGCGTTCCAGGTAGTACTCCAGGCTGGTGATCACATCCGCCAGATGATCCAGCTGCTGCCAGCCCGGCCGGGAAGACGCCAGCAGCAATCGCTCGCCGATGTACCGATTGCAGGCCTCCAGCAGGTTCGCCGCCCGGGCCAGCGGGATCATCGCCAGGGCGCCACGCACCTGGGTCAGCAACTCCGGCAACGCCAGCAGCGGTTCATGTTCCCAGTCGGCCTCGATGGATTCGGCGATCAGGTCCTTGGCCTGCTGCAGGCAGATCCGCGCCTCCTTGATCACCAATTGGTGGATCTGGGTCAGGTCGGTGGTGGGCAGGCGGCTTTCCTCGCGATTCTCCGGCTCCACGGTACCGGCCATGCCGGCCAGGGTCGCCTCGACGTACAGCAAGGCGCCGGCCACATCCATCAATACCGCATCATCCGGTGCGCGCTGGCCCTGGGCCAGGCTCTGGACCACGGCCAACTGATCGATGATCACCTTGCGTGGCTGGCCAAAGCCCAGTACTGCCAGGGTGTCGGCGATCTGCCGCAGGGGCGCCAGCAGGCCATCCAGGTCGCTGGCGTGCTGGCGGTCACTGCGCACGAACAGGTCCAGGCGTTCCTTGACCCGCACCAACCCATCGCACACCGCCGTCAGCACCGAACGCAAGGCATCGCGGTCGGGGCCGGCCAGGCGCGCGCGCTCTTCATCGACCACTGCACTGTCGGGCAATGCGTCATCCAGTCCGTAACGTTCTTTCATGGTCAGCATCAGTGGGGTGGGATGGCGCGCCTTGGCGATATAGAACAGCAGGCTCTTGAGCAACTCGGCGGGAGCCGCCTGGTTGATCCCCCGCATGCCCTGTTCCTGCAGGCGCTTGAGTTCCTTGTCGGCGTCCTTGAGCAGGCTGCGTACCGCCGGGCTGTTGGCGATCGCGTCCTGGCGCATGCCTTCCACCAAGGCAGAAGCGACATGCCACAAGGGCGCCAGCGGTGCATCCTGGCACAAGGCTTCCAGGCGCTCGAAGACCTTGGCCATATGGCCGAGGCTGGCTTCATCGTCCTGCTCGCGCAGCAGATCCACCAAGGCGGTCTGCAACATGTGCCGCAGCTTGCGCAATTGAGTCGGGAATTCCAGCGGCTCGAGGGCGGCCAGGGCCTTGTCGGCAAGAGGCGGCAAGCTGGGGAGCTGGGGGCTGAACAGGCTGGTTTCCGAAAGCAGGCTTTCACCGCGGGCGCTGCGCAGGTCGTTGAGCAGTGGCAGCACCACCAGCGGCAGGTCGCGGCGCGCGCTCTGCACCCGGTCCAGGTATTGCGGCAGTTGGCCGATGGCCTGGCGTAGCAGGCGCAGGGCCTCGTCGCGATGGGCTACGCGATCCTGCTGCAGGGCCATGGCGAGTTGTTCCATCTCTTCGGCCAGCAAGGCCGCGCCGTAGAACTCCACCATCTGCAAGCTGCCATGGACCTGATGAATGCCTTCCAGGCAGTGGTCCAGCGCCTCCAGGGCCTGGGGCTCATCCGCCAGGTGCTCCAGCGCCTGATAGGCCTGGCGCAAGGTTTCGGCAATTTCGCCCTTGACCCATTCCAGGGCCACATAGTCATGCCGATCAACCATAACCACTCCAGTCAAAGCCTTGTTTCAGTCAGCGGTTGTCATTGGTGGCAGGCGCCCGGGTCGCCGGCAAGGTGAACCCGGACACCGAGCGTCGCAGCTGGCTGGCCATCTTCGCCAGGTTGCCGATGCTCTCGGCGGTGGCCGTGGAGCCGGAGGAAGTCTGCGAGGTGATCTGCTGGATCACGTTCATGGTCAGGGAAATCTGCCCGGCCGAAGACGTCTGCTGCTGGGCGGCGTTGGAAATGCTCTGGATCAGCGCCGCCAGGGTCTTGGATACCCCTTCGATCTCTTCCAGGGCGACCCCGGCATCCTGCGCCAGGCGTGCCCCACGCACCACCTCGGTAGTGGTCTGCTCCATGGAGATCACCGCTTCGTTGGTGTCGGTCTGGATCGCCCGCACCAGGGTCTCGATCTGCCGGGTAGCGGCCGAGGAGCGTTCCGCCAGCCGTTGTACTTCATCGGCGACCACGGCAAAACCGCGACCGGCGTCGCCCGCCATGGAGGCCTGGATGGCCGCGTTCAAGGCCAGGATGTTGGTCTGGTCGGCAATGTCGTCGATCAGGCTGACGATATCGCCGATTTCCTGGGAAGACTCGCCCAGGCGCTTGATTCGCTTGGCGGTGTCCTGGATCTGCTCGCGGATGTTGTCCATGCCATGGATGGTGTTGTGCACCACCTCGTTGCCCTTGTTGGCGATCTCCACCGAACGCTCGGCCACCGCCGAGGATTCCGCGGCGTTGGCCGATACCTGGTCGATGGACTGGGCCATGTCGTTGATCGCCGTGGAGGCTTCGGAAATCTGCTGCGCCTGGTGCTCCGAGGCCTCGGCCAGTTGCATGGCGGTGGTCTGGGTTTCCTGTACCGCGCCCGCCACCTGGCCGGCGGTGAGGTTGATGGTGGCCACCAGATCGCGCAGCTGGTCGACCGAGTAGTTGATGGAGTCGGCGATGGTCCCGGTGAAGTCCTCGGTCACCGAGGCGGTCACTGTCAGGTCACCGTCCGCCAGGTCTTCGATCTCGTCCAGCAGGCGCATGATCGCGTTCTGGTTGCGCTCGTTCTTCTCCGCCGTCTCGCGCAGCTGGCGATTGGTCTCGCGCACCATCACCAGGCCGATGAGGATGATCGAGGCCAGGGCCAGCAGGCCCAGGACATAACCGCCGATGGTGTCCAGGTGACGGCTGCCGGCCAGGTTTTCGAAACCGATGGCCAGCAACGAGGCTTCGTCCAGCAGGGTCTGGGACAGGCTGAAGATGTTGCTCGCCGATTCGCGCACCTGGAACAGTTCGGGGGATGTCTCGAGGATCTCATCCACCGAGCCTGAGACGAACTCGAACAGCTCGGAAATCTCCGCCAGACGCGCACGGGCATCGGGGTCCTCGACCTGGCTGATCTTCAACCCCGGATTGCCCTGCAGCATGCCGTTGAGCACCTGGCCGAAGCGCGCGGCGTCACGGCCAAAGGCGTCGGCCGCCTGCACGGCATTTTCATCGCCAGCCAGCACGGTATTGACCGCGCCGAGGATCCGCTCGGCCAGCAACGACTGGCGCTGGGCCATGGCCACCTGGCTGGCGGGGGCGCCGCGCTGCAGCAGGATCTCCACGACCTTTTCGTATTCCACCTGCAATTGCGGCACGGTCTCGGCCAGGGTCGCGGCCACCTGGTGCAACGACAGCACCGTCTGCTCGCTGGCGAGGATCGCGTCGGCATTCTTCAGCAGTTTTTCCCAGTCCAGCTGCACCGCGCGCATTTCCTGGCGCAGCGTTACCGGGGCTCCAGGCAGGCCGGTGGCCGGGTCGCCCTTCTTCAGGTAGCCCCAGCGCTGGGCGAAATCATTGCGCGAATCGGCCAGCAACTTGAACGCCGCGGCCTTGCCCGCCGCCGCCTCGGTGGCGTTCTTGGCAATGCGCTGGGACAGCACCCGCAGTTCGCCGGCGTGACCGATGTACTGCTTGTCGTAGGTAGCCTGGGTGTTGAGGTAGGCGAAGTTGGCGAACAGCAGCATGATGAACACGATCAGTGCAATGAACAGCACGATGATCTGCGAGCGGCTGCGAGAGCCCTCCAGGGGCTTGCCGGGTTTGGCTTTGGTCATCGATCAGGCCTGTGGCGCGCGGGCAATCCCGCATTCAGCCGTCCGGGGCGCCGGGGCGGCATGGGTTTATCCAGGAAAAAGCAGCCTTGCCAGGTGCAACCAGCGGCCAGCACCGGGCGCTGGGCGCCGTTCACGCCGCCACCTCCAGAAACCCCGGCGAGCGGGCCAGGGCGAAGGGGCTGAAGACCTGCCAGATCCGTTCGCCGCGAAACTGCCCCTGCAGGTAGGGGTTGATCGCGGCATCGGCAAAGTCGGTAGGACCCGGCTCCAGGGTGTCCTGGGAAAAGTGCTGCAGACCCGCCACTTCATCCACCAGCAAGCCGGCGAACAGTTCCTTGTACTCCAGCACCAGCACGCGGCGCTGCTTGCGCAGGGGCGACAGTTCATGCCCGAAGAACGCACACAGGTCCATGATCGGCAGTAACCGCCCTCGCAGGTTGGCCACGCCCTTGACCCAGGGCTTGACCCCCGGCAGCAGGGTATAGCGCGGTTCGTGCAGGACTTCGCTGATCTCGCCCATGGCCGCGACGTACCAATACGCTCCCAGGCGAAAACCGATGCCGCTCCAGCTGTGCTGGCGGGTTTCCTGGGACGGCAGGTCGGCAGCCAGCAGGCGGCAGCGCTGGTCGATCTCCAGCAGCAGTTCGAAGGCGGTCCTGGATTCGCTCATGGCCGGGCGGTCAGCCGGCCAGGACGTTGTTCAGCGTCTTGATCAGGGTCTCTTCGTCCACCGGCTTGGTCAGGTAGTCCCTGGCGCCTTGGCGAGTTCCCCAGACCTTGTCGGTTTCCTGGTCCTTGGTGGTGATGATGATCACCGGGATATGGCTGGTCTCGGCGTCCTTGGTCAGCTGGCGGGTGGCCTGGAAGCCATTGAGGCCGGGCATGACGATGTCCATCAGCACCGCATCGGGCTTCTCTTCCCGGGCCAGGGCCACGCCATCGGCACCGTTCTCGGCCTTGAGCACTTCATGGCCGTGCTTTTCCAGCATGCCGGTAAGTTTGTACATTTCGGTCGGCGAGTCGTCGACGATCAGGATACGAGCCATGGTCTTCCCCATACGATATGGATGCCCGGTCCATTGGCCGGGCACCGCTGTACTTGTCTACTGTGGCGCCTGCGCGACGAAATCCGGGACATGGGCCCTGATCGCGCTCAGCAGTTCTTCCTTGCTGAAGGGTTTGGTCAGAAACTGGTCGGAACCGACGATACGCCCCTTGGCCTTGTCGAACAGCCCGTCCTTGGAGGACAGCATGATCACTGGAGTGGACTTGAACGCGCTGTTGTTCTTGACCAGCGCACAGGTCTGATAGCCGTCGAGCCGCGGCATCATGATGTCGACGAAGATGATGCCGGGGTGATGGTCGACGATCTTTGCCAGGGCCTCGAACCCATCGACTGCGGTAATGACTTCGCAACCGACGTTCTTCAACAGCATTTCGGCAGTCCGACGAATCGTCTTCGAATCGTCGATCACCATGACCTTCAAGGCGTTGGATTGCTGTTCCATATCTGCTCTACCGTCGCCCCAGCGAATCGATTTAATCCGGTACTGCGGGCCAACGCTCCAAACCCTTGAACTTCAAGGCCCCGGCCCGGCATGCGAGCCTTTTTAGCACACTCTCCCCCCTGCAATCTATGGACCATGCAGGGCAGTGGTTTTTCCTTGACCCAGGTCTCTGTCAGCGCCACTCTGACGCCACTTTTTTTTGCCTGCGCCCACTAATTTTCTTGAAGGAATCCACCCCATGAGCGTTCGCGTCGGGATTGTCATGGACCCTATCGCCAGCATCTCCTATAAAAAGGACAGCTCGCTGGCCATGCTGCTGGCCGCCCAGGAACGCGGCTGGACCCTCTTCTATATGGAGCAGCGCGATCTCTACCAGAGCGCCGGCGTGGCCCGGGCCCGCATGCGCCCGTTGCAGGTCTTCGCCGATCCGCAGAAATGGTTCGAGCTGGAAGACGAAGTCGATAGCCCGCTGAGCGACCTGGACGTGATCCTGATGCGCAAGGACCCGCCCTTCGACATGGAGTTCGTCTACTCCACCTACCTGCTGGAACAGGCCGAAAGTGCCGGCGTGCTGGTGGTCAACAAGCCCCAGAGCCTGCGCGACTGCAATGAAAAGCTGTTCGCCACGCTGTTCCCGCAGTGCACCCCACCCACGGTGGTCAGCCGCCGCGCCGACGTGCTGCGCGAGTTCGCCGCCCAGCATGGCGACGTGATCCTCAAGCCCCTGGACGGCATGGGTGGCACCTCGATCTTCCGCCATCGCGCGGGCGACCCGAACCTGTCGGTGATCCTGGAGACCCTGACCGTGCTGGGCAGCCAGCAGATCATGGCCCAGGCCTACCTGCCGGCGATCAAGGATGGCGACAAGCGCATCCTGATGATCGATGGCGAACCGGTGCCCTACTGCCTGGCACGCATTCCCGCCGCCGGCGAGACCCGCGGCAACCTGGCCGCCGGTGGTCGTGGCGAGGCCCGCCCGCTGAGCGACAAGGACCGCTGGATCGCCGCCCAGGTCGGCCCTACCCTGCGCGCCAAGGGCCTGCTGTTCGTCGGCCTCGACGTGATCGGCGAGCACCTGACGGAAATCAACGTCACCAGCCCGACCTGCATCCGCGAAATCGACAACGCCTTCGGCACTCATATCGGCGCCATGCTGATGGATGCCATCGAAAGCAAGCTGCAAGCCGCAAGCAACAAGCCGCAAGCTTGACCTGCATCACATACAGCTTGTCGCTTGAAGCTTGAGGCTTACAGCTTGAAACCAACATTGCGTTATCATGCGCCGCCTGTGAAACCGTGATGTTGGTTGTGCAATGCCTGCTGTGATGTCGAAACGCCAATGAGCCTTCCGTCCGACCTGCCACCCGAACTGGCCCACGGTGGCGTACGCGCGGCCGATCGCCTGGGATTTACCCTGTTCCTCGCCGCACTCCTGCACCTGGCGCTGATCCTCGGCCTGGGCTTCTCCTTTGCCGAGCCCAAGCAGATCAGCAAGACCCTGGAAATTACCCTGGCGACCTTCAAGAGCGAGACTCAGCCGAAGAAGGCCGATTTCCTGGCCCAGGACAACCAGCAAGGCAGTGGCACCCTGGACAAAAAAGCCATTCCCAAGACCACTGAAGTCGCGCCATTCCAGGACAACTCGGTCAAAAAGGTCGTGCCACCGCCCTCGGTCAAGCCCGAACCCCGGGAGGTCGCGCCCAAGGCAGCCGTCGCCACCACCGCGCCCAAGCCGAAAAAGACCGTGACCCAGCGCGAAGAGGTCAAGAAAGAGCCTACTCCCAAGGCCGCCACCCCGACCTTCGACAGCTCGCAGCTCTCCAGCGAGATCTCCAGCCTGGAGGCCGAGCTGGCCAACGAGCAGCAGCTGTACGCCAAACGCCCACGCATCCATCGCCTGAGCGCTGCCTCGACGATGCGTGACAAGGGCGCCTGGTACAAGGACGAATGGCGCAAGAAAGTCGAGCGCATCGGCAACCTCAACTACCCCGAGGAAGCCCGGCGCAAGCAGATCTACGGCAACTTGCGGCTGATGGTCTCGATCAACCGCGATGGCTCGCTGTACGAGGTGCTGGTACTGGAATCCTCCGGCCAGCCGCTGCTGGACCAGGCCGCCCAGCGCATCGTGCGCCTGGCCGCGCCGTTCGCCCCCTTTACCGGCGACTTGTCGGACATCGATCGCCTGGAAATCATCCGCACCTGGCGCTTTGCCCGCGGCGACAAACTGTCCAGCAACTGATCGCACGGCCTGCTCGTTTGCCGCGCCGCAGGCGCATGTCCAGCGCCCCGACCGGTCCATAGGCGACCTCGCCAGCCCGCTAGCGACAACCTGGCGCGATGACGTCCCGAAGGCAACATCGCCAGCTTGTCAGCAGGGCTCGCCACCGCCACACTAGCGTTCATGAAAAATGTCAGCCCCAGCTACCTCAAGCATCACTTCCTGATCGCCATGCCCCATATGGTCGATCCGAACTTTGCGCAGACGGTGACCTACATCGTCGAGCACAACGCCAATGGCGCCATGGGCCTGGTGATCAACCGGCCCCAGGACCTGAACCTCGCCGATATCCTCGAACAACTGCGCCCCGACGAAGAAGCGCCGCTGCTGTGCCAGCATATGCCGGTCTTCAGCGGCGGCCCGGTACAGACCGATCGCGGTTTCGTCCTGCACCCCAACGGCCTCACCTACCAGGCCACGGTCGAACTCGAAGGCGTATCGTTGTCCACCTCCCAGGACGTGCTGTTCGCCATCGCCGACGGCACAGGGCCAGCCAAGAGCCTGATCGCCCTGGGCTATGCCGGCTGGGAAGCCGGGCAGTTGGAAGCAGAACTGGCCGACAACGCCTGGCTGACCTGCCCCTTCGACGCGGACATCCTGTTCAATACCAGCAGCGAACTGCGCCTTGAGGCAGCCGCTCGCCACCTGGGAGTCAACCTGAGCCTGCTCACCAGCCAGGCGGGCCACGCCTGATGGCTCTGAAGCTGATTCTCGGTTTCGACTACGGCACCCGGCAGATCGGCGTTGCCGTGGGCCAGGCCATCACCGGCCAGGCTCGCGAGTTGTGTACCTTGAGGGCGCAGAACGGTGTTCCGGACTGGAACCAGGTCGAAGCCCTGTTCAAGGAATGGCAACCCGATGCGGTGGTGGTGGGCCTGCCCCTGAACATGGACGGCACGCCCAGCGAGATGTGCCAGCGCGCCGAGAAGTTCGCCCGGCGCCTGAACGGGCGCTTCAACGTGCCCTTCTATACCCACGATGAGCGCCTGACCACCTTCGAGGCCAAGGGCGAACGCCTGGCCCGGGGCGGCCAGAAGGGCAGCTATCGCGACAATCCGGTGGATGCCATTGCCGCCGCCCTGCTGCTGCAGGGCTGGCTCGACGAGAACACCAGCCTGCTGAATACCTAGTAACCCCGAATCCTGAGGATGCGCGGCCTGCGGCTGCGCGCCTCCTGGCCCGACACCAGCCACAAGAACCTGCCAACGATCCAGCGAGCGATGCTCGGGCGAGTCAGGAATGGCGCAGAAAGCGGAGTTTAGGCACCTAAATGAGCATTTCGAAGCCATTTGCAACGCCCCACGAGCCAAGCGCCGCAGATCCCGGGCAGGTTCCAAGTCACCGCGCCCCGCTACCGGACAACAAGGCGCGAGCCCACGAAGGAGCCACCATGAGCCTGCCCAATCCCGCCGCCCTGATCAGCCAGATGGCCATCGATCTCAAAGCCCACCTGGCCCAGCGCGCCATCAACGAGCCTCGCTTCATCGGTATCCGTACCGGCGGTGTGTGGGTGGCCCAGGCCCTGCTGGAATCCCTGGGCAGCGACGCGCCCCTGGGCACCCTGGACGTCTCCTTCTACCGCGATGACTTCAGCCAGAACGGCCTGCATCCTCAAGTCCGCCCGTCCGAGCTGCCGTTCGAGATCGAAGGCCAGCACCTGGTGCTGATCGACGACGTGCTGATGAGCGGCCGGACCATCCGCGCCGCCCTCAACGAGCTGTTCGACTATGGCCGCCCGGCCAGCGTGACCCTGGTCTGCCTGCTGGACCTGAACGCCGCCGAACTGCCGATCCGGCCGAATGTGGTGGGCGCGACCCTGTCGCTGGCAGCCCACGAGCGGGTAAAATTGTCCGGTCCTGCGCCGCTTCAACTCGAGCTCCAAGACCTCGCCCTCTAAACCTGCCCTTTTAAAGAGTCCATTGCGATGACGCCTCTAGACGCCAAGCGCCCGCTGCAGCTCAACGATCAGGGCCAGCTGCGCCACTTCCTCTCCCTCGACGGCCTGAACCGCGAGCTGCTGACGGAAATCCTCGACACCGCCGACTCCTTCCTCGAAGTCGGCGCCCGGGCGGTGAAGAAAGTCCCGTTGCTGCGCGGCAAGACCGTATGCAACGTGTTCTTCGAGAACTCCACCCGCACCCGCACCACCTTCGAACTGGCTGCCCAGCGGCTGTCGGCGGACGTGATCACCCTGAATGTCTCGACCTCTTCGGCGAGCAAGGGTGAAACCCTGCTGGACACCCTGCGCAACCTCGAGGCCATGGCGGCCGACATGTTCGTGGTGCGCCACGGCGATTCCGGCGCCGCGCACTTCATCGCCGAGCACGTTTGCCCACAGGTGGCGATCATCAACGGCGGCGACGGCCGCCATGCCCACCCGACCCAGGGCATGCTCGACATGCTGACCATCCGCCGGCACAAGGGCGGCTTCGAGAATCTCTCGGTGGCCATCGTCGGCGACATCCTGCACTCGCGGGTCGCACGCTCCAACATGCTGGCGCTCAAGACCCTGGGTTGCCCGGATATCCGCGTGATCGCGCCCAAGACCTTGCTGCCCATCGGCATCGAGCAGTACGGGGTGAAGGTCTACACCGACATGGCCGAAGGCCTGAAGGACGTGGATGTGGTGATCATGCTGCGCCTGCAGCGCGAGCGCATGCAGGGCGGCCTGCTGCCCAGCGAAGGCGAGTTCTACCGCCTGTTCGGCCTGACCACCGCGCGCCTGGCCGGCGCCAAGCCCGACGCCATCGTCATGCACCCGGGCCCGATCAACCGTGGCGTGGAGATCGAATCGGCAGTGGCCGATGGTCCGCACTCGGTAATCCTCAATCAGGTGACCTACGGCATTGCAGTGCGCATGGCCGTACTGTCCATGGCCATGAGCGGGCAGACCGCCCAGCGACAATTCGAGCAGGAGAACGCCCAGTGAAGCTCAGCATTCTCGGCGCCCGCGTCATCGATCCAAGCAGCGGCCTGGATCAAGTTACCGATCTGCACCTTGAAGCCGGCAAGATCGCCGCCATCGGCGCCGCCCCGAAAGGTTTCAACGCCGTCACCGTGATCGACGGCAAGGGCCTGGTGGCCGCGCCTGGCCTGGTGGACCTGAACGTCGCCCTGCGCGAGCCGGGCTACAGCCGCAAGGGTACGATCGCCAGTGAAACCCGTGCCGCCGCCGCAGGTGGCGTCACCAGCCTGTGCTGCCCGCCACGCACCAAGCCGGTGCTGGACACCTCGGCAGTAGCCGAGTTGATCCTCGACCGTGCCCGGGAAGCCGGTAACAGCAAGGTGTTCCCGATCGGCGCCCTGAGCAAGGGCCTGGATGGCGAACAACTGGCCGAACTGATCGCCCTGCGCGACGCCGGTTGCGTGGCCTTCGGCAATGGCCTGGAGGGTTTTCGCAGCACCCGGACCCTATGCCGCGCCCTGGAATACGCCGCCACGTTCGACCTGACGGTGATCTTCCATTCCCAGGACCGCGACCTGGCCGAAGGCGGCCTGGCCCATGAAGGCGCCACCGCCAGCTTCCTCGGCCTGCCGGGAATTCCCGAAAGTGCCGAGACCGTGGCCCTGGCCCGTGACCTGCTGCTGGTGGAACAAAGCGGGGTGCGTGCGCACTTCAGCCAGCTGACCAGCGCCCGCGGCGTGGAACTGATCGCCCAGGCCCAGGCCCGGGGCTTGCCGGTCACTGCCGATGTCGCCCTGTATCAGCTGATCCTGACCGATGAGGCGCTGATCGACTTCTCCAGCCTGTATCACGTACAGCCGCCCCTGCGTTCACACGCCGACCGTGAGGCCCTGCGCGCAGCGGTGAAGTCCGGCGTGGTACAAGCCATCGCCAGCCATCACCAGCCCCATGAGCGCGATGCCAAACTGGCCCCGTTCGGCGCCACCGAGCCGGGGATCAGCAGCGTCGAACTGTTGCTGCCGCTGGCCCTGACCCTGGTACAAGACGGCCTGCTGGACCTGCCGACCCTGATGGCGCGCCTGAGCGCCGGCCCGGCCGAAGCCCTGCGCCTGCCAGCCGGCAAGCTGGTGGTGGGTGGCGCGGCGGACCTGGTGCTGTTCGACCCGGCCAGCTCAACCGTGGCTGGCGAGCGTTGGCTGTCCCGTGGCGAGAACTGCCCGTTCCTCGGCCATAGCCTGCCGGGCGCAGTACGCTACACCCTGGTGGATGGCCATATCAGCCACCAGGGCTGATTGACCCTGTAGCCGCTGCCACAGGCGGCGGCTACAAGGATCGTCATTACCCGTGCGCCGATGAAGGGATCAAAGGCGCTTGGCGTTCTCCAGGGATACCTGGTCGTTCAGGGTCCAGAAGTCATACAGCACCCCAATGAAGAACAGGCCACCGGTGAACAGGTAGAGCACCCCGCTCAACCATTTGCCCTGGTACATGCGGTGCACGCCGAACACTCCGAGGAAGGTCAGGAGTATCCAGGCCACGCTGTATTCCAGCGGGCCCGAGGTAAAGCGCTGGTCTGCTTCACGGTCCATGGACGGGATCAGGAACAGGTCGATCAGCCAGCCAATACCCAGCAAGCCGAACGTGAAGAACCAGATCGTCCCGGTCACAGGCTTGCCGTAATAGAAGCGGTGGGCCCCGGTAAAACCGAAGATCCATAGCAGGTAGCCGATCACCTTGCTGTGGGTGTCATGGGCAGGCATGCCCTGTTGATAGGTGTTCATTGGATACCTCTTGGCGGGTGATAGATAAAAATTCTCAAAAATTTTGTGACTTTTTTACAGGCGCTCGACATGCGACCGATGCTACCTTGTCGTCCGTCAAAGCCTTGTATTGCCTGACTTCTGACGGTTTTCTGCGTCAAGTTGCCGCCTCTTTGCCGAAGTTGACCCCAAGGTTGAATCGACAAACGGCCTCGGAAATGACCTGAAAGCTGTTATAAAGTTGCGCGCTAACCAATAAGAGCCTTGCCTAATGCGTCCATTTTTCAAGACATGGCTAACCATTTGCCTATTAATGCCACTGGCCGCCCACGCCACCAACCGTGAGCAACGACTTCCCAACATCAACGGCTATACCCCGAAATCCCATGTTTCGACGGTCTCGGCCAAGCACAAGACCACCAGCCGACATTCCACCCAACTGGCCAAGGTCGACAGCAAGCTGGTGCCCCAAATGGGTACCAAGCAGAGCAGCAACGTACTCAGCCGCGCCGTCAATGCCCTCGGCACGCCTTATCGCTGGGGCGGCAGCAGCCCAAGCAAGGGTTTTGACTGCAGCGGCCTGGTGAAGTATGCCTTCAATGACGTCGCCGCCGTAGACTTGCCACGCACTTCCAATGCCATGGCCAGCGGCCACGGGCAAAAGGTCGAGCGCAAGGACCTCAAGCCCGGCGACCTGCTGTTCTTCAACATCAAGAGCCGCAAGGTCAACCATGTCGCCATCTACCTGGGCAACGATCGTTTCATCCATGCCCCACGACGCGGCAAGGCGGTGACCATCGATACCCTGAAGAAGCCCTACTGGGACAATCACTACGTGGTCGCCAAGCGGGTCCTGCCCAAGGAACAGAAGGCCCTGCGGGTCGTCCAGCGCTGATTGCGCTTCGCCGCCAGGCCAACCTGGCGGCGAATGCCTTTCCTTCAAAAACCCTCCGGCACCCGTGCCTTCTCCCGCGCTTGCTCGCGGCTGATCAAACCCTGCCCCACCAGCATTTTCAGGCTCATGTCCAGGGTCTGCATACCCTGCGCGCCACCGGTCTGGATTGCCGAATACATCTGCGCCACCTTGTCCTCGCGGATCAGGTTCCGGATCGCGGCGGTCCCCAGCATGATCTCGCAAGCCGCCACTCGCCCACCGCCCACGCGCTTGAGCAATACCTGGGCAATCACCGCCTGTAGCGACTCGGCCAGCATCGAGCGCACCAGCGCTTTCTCCTCCCCCGGAAACACATCCACCAGGCGATCGATGGTCTTGGCCGCCGATGACGTGTGCAGGGTGGCGAACACCAGGTGCCCGGTTTCCGCAGCGGTCAATGCCAAACGAATGGTCTCAAGATCCCGGAGCTCTCCCAGCAGGATCACATCCGGATCTTCGCGCAAGGCCGCACGCAAGGCGCTGGCGAAGCTTCGGGTATCGCGCTGGACTTCACGCTGATGCACCAGGCATGCCTGTTGCGGATGGATGAACTCGATGGGGTCCTCGATGGTGATGATGTGCTGGCGGCGGCTACGGTTCAGATGATCGATCATCGCCGCCAGGGTGGTGGACTTGCCGCTACCGGTAGGCCCGGTGACCAACACCAGCCCCCTGGGCACCTCGGCGATTTGCCGGAGCACCTGGCCCAGGCCCAGCACCTCCAGGCTCTGCACCTGCGAAGGCACCAGGCGCAACACCGCTCCCGCGCCCCGGGCATGCTGGAAGGCATTGACCCTGAATCGGGCCACGCCCGGCAGTTCATAGGCGAAGTCCAGATCCTGGAGGCTGGCAAAGGCGTCACGTTGCGCCTGGCTCATCAGGCCGTGGATCATGGCCAGTACTTGCGGCCCTTCCAGGGCCGGGCTATCCAGCGGGCAGATATCGCCATCGATGCGCAACCGCGGTGCCAGGCCAGCCGATAGGTGCAGGTCGGAAGCGCCTCGGGAAACGCTCAAGAGCAGCAGCTCGGTGATGTCCATAGTGCCCTCCAATTCCAGTAGAATGCCGCGAGCTTCAGCCCCCGTTCGCCCCATCGGTTCGCTTGCAAGTGCCAGGCGATGTCCGGCGCGACCCTCGAGCAAGGCCAGGGTCGATGGACAGAGGGGCTGGTGGATTCAGCGGCGCATGGCGGCCCGGGCGGTAGACGCCCGGTCGCAGGTACTTTTGAGACGGAATCGAATGTCCACGATAGCAGACAACATTGCCCTGGTAGCCGAACGCATCCGCAGTGCCTGCCAGGCCGCACAACGTGCCCCGGACAGCGTTCGACTGCTGGCCGTGAGCAAGACCAAGCCCGCCGCGGCCCTGCGCGAAGCCTATGCCGCCGGCCTGCGCGACTTTGGCGAGAACTACCTGCAGGAAGCCCTGGGCAAACAGCAGGAACTGACGGATTTGCCCTTGAGTTGGCACTTCATCGGCCCCATTCAGTCGAACAAGACTCGCGCCATTGCCGAGCATTTTGACTGGGTGCATTCCGTGGACCGCCTGAAAATCGCACAACGCCTGTCCGAACAACGCCCGGCCGACCTGGCTCCATTGAACATCTGCATCCAGGTCAATGTCAGCGGCGAGGCCAGCAAGTCCGGCTGTACCCCTGATGAGCTACCGGCCCTGGCCAGAGCCATCGACGCCCTGCCAAACCTGCGCTTGCGCGGGTTGATGGCGATTCCCGAACCTACCGAGGATCCTGCGGCCCAACACGCTGCGTTCGCTGCGGTACAGAACCTGAACAACCACCTGCGCGGCAGCCTTGGGCTGTCCCTGGATACCCTCTCCATGGGCATGAGCCACGATCTCGAAGCGGCCATCGCCCAAGGCGCCACCTGGGTGCGGATCGGTACCGCCCTGTTTGGCGCCCGCGACTACAGCCAGTCCTGACGGAACTGGCCCTGACCCTGATAAGGACCTGTCATGAACACGACTCGTATCGCTTTTATCGGTGCCGGCAACATGGCGGCCAGTCTCATCGGCGGCCTGCGGGCCAAAGGCCTCGACGCCTCACAGATCCGCGCCAGTGACCCTGGCGCCGAGACCCGGGCCAAGGTGGCCGCCGAACACGGCATCCAGGTCTTCGCCGACAACGCCGAGGCCATTGCCGGGGTCGATGTGATCGTCCTGGCAGTCAAGCCACAAGCCATGAAGGCCGTTTGCGAAGCCCTGCGTCCGAGCCTGCAACCCCAGCAACTGGTGGTCTCCATCGCTGCCGGCATCACCTGCGCGAGCATGGGCGCCTGGCTCGGCGAGCAGCCGATCGTGCGCTGCATGCCCAACACCCCGGCCCTGCTGCGCCAAGGTGTCAGCGGCCTGTATGCCACCGACCGGGTGAGCGCCGAGCAACGCCGCCAGGCCGAAGAACTGCTGTCCGCCGTGGGCACCGCCCTGTGGCTGGAACAGGAACAGCAGCTGGATGCGGTAACCGCGGTATCCGGCAGCGGCCCGGCGTATTTCTTCCTGTTGATCGAGGCCATGACCGCCGCAGGTGAAAAGCTCGGCCTGCCACGGGAAACCGCCGCCCAACTGACCCTGCAAACGGCCCTGGGAGCAGCCCACATGGCGGTCTCCAGCGATGTCGATGCCGCCGAGCTGCGTCGTCGCGTGACCTCGCCCGCCGGTACTACCGAGGCGGCGATCAAATCGTTCCAGGCCGACGGTTTCGAGGCTCTGGTGGAAAAAGCTCTGGGTGCCGCCGCGCACCGTTCGGCAGAAATGGCCGAACAACTCGGCCGCTAATTCGCCCCTACAAAGGAATCGATAATGTTCGGACTCAACGACGCTGCCATTTTGGTGATCCAGACCCTGGGCAGCCTTTACCTGCTGGTCGTCCTGCTGCGCTTCATGCTGCAAGCGGTGCGGGCCAACTTCTACAACCCGATCTGCCAGTTCATCGTGCGGGCCACCCAACCCCTGCTCAAGCCGCTGCGCCGGGTGATCCCCAGCATGTTCGGCCTGGACATGTCCTCGCTGGTACTGGCGCTAGTGGTGCAGATGGTGCTGTTCGCCATCGTCCTGACCCTCTATGGCATCCCCTTCAACGTGCTGGGCCTGCTGGTCTGGGCACCGATCGGTATCTTCGCGCTGTTTCTCAAGGTCTGGTTCTTCGCCATGATCATCAGCGTGATCCTGTCCTGGGTCGCCCCAGGCAGCCAGAGCCCAGGTGCTGAACTGGCCTACCAGCTCAGCGAGCCGCTACTGGCGCCGTTCCGCCGCTTCGTGCCCAACCTGGGCGGCCTGGATATCTCGCCGATCCTGGCCTTCCTGGTGATCCAGCTGCTGCAACAAGGGTTGATCCCACGGCTGGCGTACTACACCTTCATGCCTCGCGAGCTGTTCGGGCTGATCTGATGAGCTATTTCCGCTGGGACGGTGACGATCTGCTGCTCGATTGTCACCTGCAGCCCAAGGCCAGCAGCGATGAGTTCGCTGGCCTGCATGGCGATCGCCTGAAAATCCGCCTCACCGCCCCACCCGTCGAAGGCAAGGCCAATGCGCACCTGATGGCGTTCCTGGCCAAGGCCTTCGGCATTCCCAAGAGCCATGTCAGCCTGGTCAGCGGTGAACTGAACCGACAGAAGCGGGTGCGCCTGCAGACGCCGAAGAAACTGCCGGAACTGCCTGGCCTGGCGCGCCCCAGCTGATTCACAGGCCGGCCATTTCCAGCAACGAATGCCGGCCTGGGCTTTGCTTGCCGCTGGGCACAGCGGTCTTTAGACTTACGCCTCATTTGAATGAGAGCAGGGTCGATGCCAACTGCCTTCCCCCCCGATTCCGTCGGTCTGGTCACACCTCAAGTTGCGCACTTCAGCGAGCCCCTGGCCCTGGCCTGCGGGCGCTCGTTGCCAGCCTATGACCTGATCTACGAAACCTACGGCCAGCTCAATGCCAGCGCCAGCAACGCGGTGCTGATCTGCCACGCCCTGTCCGGCCACCATCACGCTGCCGGCTACCACAGCCCCGACGACCGCAAGCCCGGCTGGTGGGACAGCTGCATTGGCCCGGGCAAGCCGATCGACACCAGCAAGTTCTTCGTGGTCAGCCTCAACAACCTCGGTGGTTGCAACGGCTCCACCGGCCCCAGCAGCCTCAACCCGGAGACCGGCCGCCCATTCGGCGCCGACTTCCCGGTGCTGACCGTGGAAGACTGGGTGCACAGCCAGGCCCGCCTGGCCGACCGCCTGGGCATTGGCCAGTGGGCTGCGGTGATCGGCGGTAGCCTCGGGGGCATGCAGGCCCTGCAATGGACCATCACCTACCCGGACCGGGTCCGGCATTGCCTGGCCATCGCCTCGGCGCCCAAGCTGTCGGCGCAGAACATCGCCTTCAACGAAGTGGCGCGCCAGGCGATCCTCACCGATCCGGAGTTCCACGGCGGCTCCTTCCAGGAACACCAGGTGGTCCCCAAGCGCGGGCTGATGCTGGCGCGGATGGTGGGGCATATCACCTACCTGTCCGACGACTCCATGGGCGAGAAATTCGGCCGCGGCCTCAAGAGCGAAAAGCTCAACTACGACTTCCACAGCGTGGAATTCCAGGTGGAAAGCTACCTGCGCTACCAGGGCGAGGAGTTCTCCGGACGTTTCGACGCCAACACCTACTTGCTGATGACCAAGGCCCTGGACTACTTCGACCCGGCGGCCAACTTCGACGATGACCTGGCCAGGACCTTTGCCAACGCCACGGCCAAGTTCTGCGTGATGTCCTTCACCACCGACTGGCGCTTCTCTCCGGCTCGCTCGCGAGAGCTGGTGGACGCACTGATGGCTGCACGCAAGGATGTCTGCTACCTGGAGATCGATGCCCCCCAAGGCCATGACGCCTTCCTGATCCCGATCCCCAGGTATCTGCAGGCATTTGGTCACTACATGAACCGCATCACGCTGTGAGGACACGATGAGAGCCGATCTGGAAATCATCCAGGAATGGATCCCCGCCGGCAGCCGCGTCCTCGACCTGGGCTGCGGTAACGGCGAACTGCTGAGCTGGCTGCAAGAACACAAGCAAGTGACCGGCTACGGCCTGGAAAACGACGCGGACAACATCGCCCAGTGCGTGGCCAAGGGTATCAACGTGATCGAACAGGACCTGGACAAGGGCCTGGGCAACTTCGCCAGCAACAGCTTCGATATCGTGGTCATGACCCAGGCCCTGCAGGCCGTGCACTACCCCGACAAGCTGCTCGACGAGATGCTGCGGGTCGGCCGCCAGTGCATCATCACCTTCCCCAACTTCGGCCACTGGCGCTGCCGCTGGTACCTGGCCAGCAAGGGCCGGATGCCGGTGTCGGAATTCATGCCGTACACCTGGTACAACACACCGAACATCCACTTCTGCACCTTCGAGGATTTCGAAGCGCTGTGCCGCGAGCGCCAGGCCCGGGTGATCAACCGTCTTGCGGTCGATCAACAACACCGCCATGGGTGGGCCAGTAAGCTATGGCCTAATCTCTTAGGGGAGATCGGTATCTACCGCCTCAGCAGTCCCGGCCTGCAGGAGCACAAGGTCGCGGTTTAACCCACGTTGCGTCGAGGAGAACGATCATGGGACGTCTGGTTACTTTTCTACTGGCTGCCTGCCTGAGCTTCACAGCCCTGGCAGCGGACCCGATCAAGGGTGAACGCCAGGAGGTGTTCGGCGATATCACCGTGCACTACAACACGTTCAACTCCACCTACCTGCAACCTGACATCGCCAGGGCCGCGGAGCTGGTTCGCAGCAAGAACCAGGGGGTGATCAACGTTTCGCTGATCAAGGACGGCAAGCCGTTGGTCGCTCAAGTCAGCGGTACGGTCAAGGACCTGACCAGCAAGAGCATTCCGCTGAAGTTCCGCCAGATCACCGAACAGGGTGCGATCTACTACATCGCCCAGTTCCCGGTGGAACAGCAGGAAAACCGTACGTTCACCATCAGCGTCCAGACTGGCGGTGACACCAACAGCTTCAGCTTCAACCAAGAGCTATTTCCGGGCGAATGATGAATCTCACGCAACTCGTATTGGCCAGCCATAACGCTGGCAAACTCAAAGAACTCCAGGCCATGCTCGGCGCCTCGGTGCAGCTGCGCTCGATCGGCGAGTTCAGCAGCATCGAGCCCGAGGAAACCGGCCTGTCGTTTGTCGAGAACGCCATTCTCAAGGCGCGCAATGCCGCGCGCATCTCCGGCCTGCCGGCGCTGGCGGATGACTCCGGCCTGGCAGTGGACTTCCTCGGCGGCGCCCCGGGCATCTATTCGGCGCGCTACGCCGATGGCCAGGGCGATGCGGCGAACAACGCCAAGCTGCTAGAAGCCCTCAAGGACGTACCCGAGGACCAGCGCGGTGCGCAGTTCGTCTGCGTCCTGGCCCTGGTGCGCCACGCCGACGACCCGCTGCCGATCCTCTGCGAAGGCCTCTGGCACGGCCGCATCCTCACCGCTGCCAGTGGCGAACACGGCTTCGGCTACGACCCGCTGTTCTGGGTACCGGAGCGCAATTGCTCCAGCGCCGAACTGAACCCGGTGGAAAAGAACCAGCTCAGCCACCGCGCTCGCGCCATGGCCATCCTGCGGCAACGCCTGGGCCTGCAATGAACCACGATCCAGCCGCGTCGCCACTGATCCTCGGTGGCGCGCAAGCTCCCCGGGCGGCCCTGCCCCAGCTGCCGCCCCTGGCGCTGTACATCCACATTCCGTGGTGTGTACGCAAATGCCCCTACTGCGACTTCAACTCCCATGCCGCCAGCCCGACGCTGCCGGAGCAAGAGTATGTGGACGCCCTGCTGGCCGACCTCGACCAGGACCTGCCCGCCGCGTACGGCCGGGAACTGAGCTCGATCTTCTTCGGCGGTGGCACCCCTAGCCTGTTCAGCGCCCAGGCCCTGGGCCGGTTGCTAGCCGGGGTACAGCAGCGTATCCCGTTCGCCAGTGACATCGAGATTACCCTGGAGGCCAACCCCGGGACCTTCGAGCAGGAGAAGTTCACCGCCTATCGCGCCCTCGGGATCAACCGCCTGTCCATCGGTATCCAGAGCTTCCAGGAGCAGAAGCTCGAGGCCCTGGGTCGCATACACAGTGGTGCCGAAGCGGTGCGGGCCGCCGACATGGCGCGCCAGGCCGGGTTCGACAACTTCAACCTGGACCTGATGCACGGCCTGCCGGACCAGTCCCTGGAGGATGCCCTGGGCGACCTGCGCCAAGCCATCGCCATGAAGCCGACCCACCTGTCCTGGTACCAGCTGACCCTGGAACCCAACACGGTGTTCTGGAACCAGCCGCCGACGTTGCCGGAAGACGACATCCTGTGGGACATCCAGGAAGCCGGCCAGGCACTGCTGGCCGAGCACGGCTACGCCCAGTACGAAGTCTCGGCCTATGCCCAGCCCGGCCGTGCGGCACGACACAACCTGAACTACTGGAGCTTCGGTGACTTCATCGGCATCGGCGCCGGCGCCCATGGCAAGCTCAGTCATCCGGACGGACGCATCCTGCGGACCTGGAAAACCCGCCTGCCCAAGGACTACCTGAACCCGGCCAAGTCGTTCAAGGCCGGTGAAAAGGCCCTGGGCAACGATGAGCTGCCGTTCGAGTTCCTGATGAACGCCCTGCGCCTGACCGATGGCGTGGATGCCGTGCTGTTCGCCCAGCGTACCGGCCTGGACCTGGCCAGCCTCGCCGAAGCCCGGCGCCAAGCCGAACAAAGCGGCTTGTTGCAGGTCGAACCGTCACGCCTGGCGGCCACGCCCCGTGGGCAACTGTTCCTCAACGACCTGCTGCAATACTTTCTGATCTAAGGAAATCACATGGATCTGGTACTCGACCTGCTTGCCACCGTGTCCCGCTGGAGCCGCAGCAATCTCTCGGAAATCTCCCTGGCGCTGGTGGGCTGCCTGTTGGTGCTGTTCGGTGCCGACATCAAGGGCTGGGTGGAGGCACGCCTGGGTGGCCTCGCCGGCGCCCTGCGGGTACCCCTGATGGCCCTGCTGTGCATGATCGGCAGCGGCCTGGCATTGATCTATGCCACGCCGTGGATCGTCCGCGGCCTGAGCCAGTTCAACAACTACAGCCTGGCGCCCGTGCTGCTGGTGGTACTGGTGCTGATCGGCGTGGTCGCCGATCGCCGCTGATGCGGGCTTGTAGCTGAACAAGGACATGTATGAGCAAGAACCCCATGGAAACCACCAGCAAGTTCCTCAGCTATGTGCTGCGCCATGAACCCCAGGCCATCGGCCTGGAACTGGACAGTGAAGGCTGGGGCGAGGTCGATGCGCTGATCGCCGGCGCGGCCAGCGAAGGCCGGCCGCTGACTCGGGAACTGATCGAGCAGGTGGTCCGCGATAGCGACAAGAAACGCTTCACCCTGTCGGCCGACGGCCAGCGCATTCGCGCCGCCCAGGGCCACTCCAACAAGGCCGTGCAGCTGCAACTGCAAGAGCGCCAGCCGCCAGCCGTGCTCTATCACGGCACCGCCACGCGCTTCATGGACTCGATCAACCAGCAGGGCCTGGTTCCGGGCTCGCGCCATCACGTACACCTGTCCCATGACCCAGACACTGCCCGCTCGGTGGGCCAGCGCTACGGCCAGGTGGTGTTGCTGCAGGTCGATACCCAGGCCATGCAGGCCCAGGGCTGCAAGTTCTACCAGGCGGAGAATGGCGTGTGGCTGACCGACCAGGTGCCGGCCAGCTGCATCACCGAGGTGTAGCGGCCGGGCCACTGCAGGGCCCGGCAAGAACCCCTCGGGAAGAGGGGCGGCAGGTCAGTCCAGCTTCTCGAACTTCAAGTCCCAGACACCATGGCCCAGGCGCTCGCCGCGGCGCTCGAACTTGGTGATCGGACGCTCGGCCGGACGCGGCACGCACTTGCCGTCCTCGGCCAGGTTGCGATAACCCGGGGCGACGTTCATCACTTCCAGCATGTACTCGGCGTAGGGCTCCCAATCGGTGGCCATGTGCAGGATACCGCCAACCTTCAGCTTGCTGCGCACCAGCTCGGCGAAGGTCGCCTGGACGATACGGCGCTTGTGGTGCCGGCTCTTGTGCCACGGATCGGGGAAGAACAGCATCAGGCGATCGAGGCTGTTATCGGCCACGCAGCGGTTGAGCACTTCGATGGCGTCGCAGTCGTAGACCCGCAGGTTGGTCAGGCCCTGGGTCAGCACGCCGTTGAGCAGCGCACCAACGCCCGGACGGTGGACTTCCACGCCGATGAAATCCTGCTCCGGGGACGCCGCGGCCATTTCCAGCAGCGAGTGACCCATGCCGAAACCGATTTCCAGGGAGCGTGGCGCCGAACGACCGAACACCTGGTCGTAATCCACCGGGGCATCGGCCAGGGGCAGCACATACAGCGCAGCGCCCTGGTCCAGGCCGCGTTGCTGGCCTTCGGTCATGCGTCCGGCGCGCATCACGAAGCTCTTGATACGGCGGTGCTGGCGTTCGTCGCCAGCTTCCGGCTCGATTGGCGTGTCGTTTGATTCAGTCATCAATGGCTCTTACTTGATCAGACCATCCAGCGGCGAGGATGCGCTGGCATAGAGTTTCTTCGGCATGCGACCGGCGAGGTACGCCAGGCGGCCCGCGACAATCGCGTGTTTCATGGCTTGCGCCATCATCACCGGCTGCTGCGCGTGGGCGATGGCCGAGTTCATCAGCACTGCCTCGCAGCCCAGCTCCATGGCGATGGTGGCATCGGAGGCGGTGCCGACACCGGCATCCACCAGTACCGGGACCTTGGCTTCTTCGAGAATGATCTGCAGGTTATAGGGGTTGCAGATTCCCAGCCCAGTACCGATCAGGCCGGCCAGCGGCATGACCGCGATGCAGCCCATTTCCGCCAGCTGGCGGGCAATGATCGGGTCGTCGCTGGTGTAGACCATCACGTCGAAACCTTCCTTGACCAGCACTTCGGCGGCCTTGAGGGTTTCCAGCACGTTGGGGAACAGGGTCTTCTGGTCGGCCAGGACTTCCAGCTTCACCAGGTTGTGGCCATCGAGCAGCTCGCGGGCCAGACGGCAGGTGCGCACGGCTTCCACCGCGTCATAGCAACCGGCGGTGTTGGGCAGGATGGTGTAGCGGTCCGGCGGCAGGATATCCAGCAGGTTCGGCTCACCCGGGTTCTGGCCGATGTTGGTCCGGCGCACGGCTACGGTAACGATCTCGGCGCCGGAGGCCTCGATGGCCAGGCGAGTTTCTTCCATGTCGCGGTACTTGCCGGTGCCTACCAGCAAACGCGACTGGTACGTCCGACCGGCCAGGACGAAAGGCTTGTCACTACGAACGTTGCTCATCGGAAATCCTCTGTTGGGGTGAGGTTCTTGCAGAATTCTTTGGTAGACCGAACGCCGCGAGGGCCTAGCGAGCGAAGGAAAGGCAAGGCAAACAGGCGAGAAAGCGAAGACCAGGGACTGGTGGGGCATTCCAAGCTGTTTTCAACGCAAGCCTTTCTGAGCGCTGTAGTTCTCGCGGTGCCTGGCTAGCCGCCGCCGATGGCGTGGACGACTTCCACCTGGTCACCCTCGTTGAGGGTGGTTTCGGCGTGCTGGCTGCGCGGAACGATATCCAGATTGAGCTCCACTGCGATCCGGCGCCCAGTCAGCTCCAGGCTCGTCAGCAGGGCCGCAACGGTCGAGCCGTCGGGCAGTTCAAAGGATTCACCGTTCAACTGAATGCGCATGCTCGAGGCCGCCATCATTTTTAGGGGCCAGCATTCTAGCCCGATCATGACCTAAAGGTCAGCTACAAGCGTCAGGCGGCTGCTTGCAGGCGCCAGGCGGCAAGCCCCAGCAGCAACCAGCCAGCAAGGAACGAGGCGCCACCCAGGGGGGTGATGATGCCCAGCTTGCCAATCCCCGTGAGGGTCAGCAGGTACAGGCTGCCGGAGAACAGCAGGATGCCCAGGGTGAATGCCCCCCCTGCCCAGGCCACCAGTCGCCCCGGAACCTGGGTGGCCAGCAGGGCTACGCCAAAGAGGGCCAGGCAATGCACCAACTGGTAAGTGACCCCGGTATGGAAAATGGCCAGGTACTCGGCGCTCAGGCGATTCTTCAGGCCGTGGGCGGCGAAAGCGCCCAGGGCGACCCCGGTGAAACCGAAGAAGGCAGCCAGCATCAGGAAGCCACGCAACATGGGGAACTCCAGTCAGATTCAGCGCAAAGGGTCTGTATAATGGCGCGCTCAAACGGTTCGGCCAAGCCATCTCTATGCTGCGTTATCTGTTTCGTCGTCTGGTAAAAGCCTTGAAATGGTTCGTCATCAGCAGTATCGCGCTGGTGCTGTTGTTGCGTTTCATACCGCCGCCAGGCACGGCCTTGATGGTGGAGCGCAAGATCGAGTCCTGGATCGACAACGACCCCATCGACCTGCAACGCACCTGGACCCCCTGGGACGAGATCTCCGATAACCTCAAGGTCGCGGTGATCGCCAGCGAGGACCAGAAATTCCCCGAGCACTGGGGGTTCGACTTCGACGCCATCCAGGCGGCCCTGGCCTATAACGAGCGTGGCGGCAAGATCCGCGGCGCCAGCACCTTGAGCCAACAAGTGTCGAAGAACCTGTTCCTGTGGTCCGGCCGCAGCTACCTGCGCAAGGGCCTGGAAGCCTGGTTCACCGCCCTGATCGAGGTGCTCTGGCCAAAACAACGGATTCTCGAGGTCTACCTCAACAGCGCAGAATGGGACGAAGGCGTGTTCGGCGCCGAGGCCGCTGCACGCCATCACTTCGGCGTCAGCGCCGCCAATCTCAGCCGCCAGCAGGCCAGCCTGTTGGCCGCAGTACTGCCCAACCCCCGGGTCTGGAGCGCAGCTCGCCCCAGCACCTACGTGCTCCAGCGTGCCGGCTGGATCCGGCGGCAGATGAGCCAACTGGGCGGGGCCGCCTACCTCAATCGCCTGGACGAATCACGCCGGGCGCCCTGGGCCGAGTAGGCCAGCGATACCCACAAACGAAAACGCCCCGATCATCTCGGGGCGTTTTGCTTGGTGCCTGGCTTGGCGTTACGCGGCAATGGACAACTTCAGCTTGTTCATCGCGCTCTTTTCCAGCTGGCGAATACGCTCGGCCGAAACGTTGTACTTCTGCGCCAGGTCGTGCAGCGTCGCTTTCTCCTCTGCCAGCCAGCGCTGGTAGAGAATGTCGCGGCTACGCTCGTCCAGCACTTCCAGCGCTTCGTGCAGGTTGTTGGTGGAGTTGTCGCTCCAGTCAGCATCCTCCAGCTGCAACGCCGGGTCGTAGCGGTGATCTTCCAGGTAGTTGGCCGGCGACTGGAAGGCGCTGTCGTCGTCGGCTTCGGCAGCCGGGTCGAAGGCCATGTCCTGGCCGGTCAGGCGACTTTCCATCTCGCGCACTTCACGCGGCTCCACACCGAGGCTTTCCGCCACGCGATGGACTTCCTCGTTGTTCAACCAGGCCAGGCGTTTCTTCTGGCTGCGCAGGTTGAAGAACAGCTTGCGCTGGGCCTTGGTGGTCGCGACCTTGACGATCCGCCAGTTGCGCAGGATGAACTCGTGGATTTCCGCCTTGATCCAGTGTACGGCGAAAGACACCAGGCGCACGCCCATTTCCGGGTTGAAGCGCTTCACGGCTTTCATCAGGCCAACGTTGCCTTCCTGGATCAGGTCGGCCTGGGCCAGCCCGTAGCCGGAATAGCTGCGGGCGATATGTACGACAAAACGCAGGTGGGCAAGCACCATCTGCCGAGCTGCCTCAAGATCCTGCTCATAGTAGAGACTCTCGGCCAGTTCACGCTCCTGCTCCGGCGTCAGCAGTGGAATGCTGTTCACCGTGTGCACATAGGCCTCCAGGTTTGCGCCTGGAACCAATGCGTAAGCAGGTTGCAAAGAAGTGGTCATACGAAAAAACCTCCGACTCACATAACTCGTGCAGTTCAGCACTGCGAAAATTGACCAGGAACCGCTAAACAAGTTCCCATGAACGCTGAAAGGTCAATACAAGCAAAAAGACACTACTTCGGTGCCAGCTCCCTCAGGTGGCGGGCCACCGCAATCCACGCACCGATATAACCCAACAGCACCGCCCCTAGCAAGAGCGACAGACCATCGGCAACAGGGACTCCCGCCAGGGCGAAATCACTGCCGTAGAGGCCGGCCAGGCCGACCACCGCATCGTTCAGCCAGTTAAGGCCAAAGGCCAGGACACCCCAGGACAGAATCCCCGCACCGAAGCCATACAACGCCCCCATATAAAGGAAAGGACGTCGCACGTAGCTGTCTGTGCCGCCGACGAGTTTAATCACTTCTATCTCGGTGCGGCGGTTTTCAATATGAAGACGAATGGTATTGCCTATCACCAAAAGTAATGCGGAAACCAGCAGCACCGTCAGGCCGAAGACAAAACGATCCCCCAGCTTGAGGATCGCGGCCAGCCGCTCGACCCATACCAGGTCAAGCTGCGCCAGTTGCACCTTGGGCATGTCCGCCAGGCGCTGGCGCAGGGCTTCCAGGGTTGCCTTGTCCACTTCGTCAGGGGTTACCAGGACCACTCCCGGCAACGGGTTATGGGGCAACTCACGCAGTGCCTCGCCCAGCCCGGATTGCTGCTGGAACTCTTCCAGGGCCTTTTCCTTGCTGATGAACTCGGCGTCTGCCACGCCAGGCAGCGCCTTGATCTGCTCACTGAGCTGCTCGCCTTCGTTGGCCGATGCCCCCAGTTCCAGGTACAGGGAGATCTGCGCCGCACGCTGCCAGGAACCGCCCAGGCGCTCGATATTGTTGAGCAACAGTGACAAGCCCATGGGCAAGCTCAAGGCCACGGCCATCACCAGGCAGGTGAAGAAGCTGCCAATGGGCTGCTTGCCCAGGCGACGCAAGCTGTCCATCAGGCTGGCACGATGACTTTCGATCCAGGCGTGCAACAGGGTGCCGAAATCCGGACCGTCGTCCTCACTGCCTTTTTTCTTTGGCGGCGGCGCATCGGATGCCTTGGGCGCTACGCGCTCCGCCACTTTAGGAGTACGTGTGGCACTCATACGCCAGCCTCCCCGTCACCGATCAATCGCCCGCGCTGCAGGGTCAGCATGCGATGGCGCATGCGGGCAATCAGGGCCAGGTCGTGGCTGGCGATCAGCACGCTGGTACCCAGACGGTTGATATCTTCGAATACGCCCATGATTTCCGCCGCAAGACGCGGGTCGAGGTTACCGGTGGGCTCGTCCGCCAGCAGCAAGGCCGGACGGTGGACGATGGCCCGGGCGATACCCACCCGCTGCTGCTGGCCAGTGGACAGGTCGCCAGGGTAGAGCTCGGCCTTGTCCGACAGGGCCACGCGCTCCAGGGCCGAATCCACGCGCTTGGCAATCTCGGCCTTGGACAGGCCGAGGATTTGCAGCGGCAAGGCCACGTTGTTGAATACCGTGCGATCGAACAACAACTGGTGGTTCTGGAACACCACGCCGATCTGGCGGCGCAGGAACGGAATCTGCGAGTTGCTGATCTGCCCCAGGTCTTGCCCGGCCAGCAGCAACTTGCCCGAGGTCGGGCGTTCCATGGCCAGCAACAGGCGCAACAGGGTGCTTTTACCGGCACCGGAGTGGCCGGTGACGAACAGGAATTCGCCGCGCCGGACGCGAAAGCTCAGCTCATGCAAGCCAACGTGACCATTGGGATAGCGCTTACCGACCTGTTCGAAACGAATCATGAACGCTCCCGCTCGGCAAACAGTGCCTGGACAAAGGGTTCGGCCTCAAAAGTACGCAAGTCGTCGATGCCTTCGCCCACCCCGATGTAGCGGATCGGCAGGCCGAACTGCTTGGCCAGGGCGAAGATCACGCCGCCCTTGGCGGTACCGTCGAGCTTGGTCAGGGCCAGGCCGGTCAACGTGACCGTCTGGTTGAACTGCTTGGCCTGGTTAATGGCGTTCTGGCCAGTACCGGCGTCCAGCACCAGCAGCACCTCATGAGGCGCATCGGCGTCGAGCTTGCCGATGACCCGACGGACCTTCTTCAGCTCTTCCATCAGGTTGTCCTTGGTGTGCAGGCGCCCTGCCGTATCGGCGATCAGTACGTCGATACCCCGGGCCTTGGCGGCCTGCACGGCGTCGAAAATCACCGAGGCCGAGTCGGCGCCCGTGTGCTGGGCAATCACCGGGATCTTGTTGCGTTCGCCCCAGACCTGCAGTTGCTCTACCGCTGCGGCACGGAAGGTGTCGCCAGCGGCCAGCATGACTTTCTTGCCTTCGAGCTGCAGCTTCTTGGCCAGCTTGCCGATGGTGGTGGTCTTGCCAGCACCATTGACACCCACTACCAGGATCACGAATGGCTTGTTCTGGGCAACGACTTTCAGCGGCTGCTCCACCGGCTTGAGCATGCCAGCCAGCTCGGCCTGCAACGAGGCATACAGCGCGTCGGAGTCGGTCAGCTGCTTGCGCGCCACCTTCTGGGTCAGGTTCTGGATGATCACCGAAGTGGCCTCGACACCAACGTCGGCGGTCAGCAGGCGGGTCTCCAGGTCTTCGAGCAGTTCGTCGTCGATGGCCTTCTTGCCCAGGAACAGGCTGGCCATGCCTTCGCCGATGCTGGCGCTGGTCTTGGACAGGCCTTGCTTGAGGCGGGCGAAGAAACCGACCTTGCCTTCATCGCTCGAACGAGCAGGCTCGGCAACGACCTCAGGCTCAGGCTCGACAACCGCCACCGGCGCCACGACAGGAGCAGGAGCAGGAGCAGGAGCAGGAGCAGGAGCAGGAGCA
>MCNF01000003.1_pt1 | contig 138996 bp, 137 predicted proteins | sample 778221 | NCBI WGS metagenome assembly MCNF01 (sample SAMN04296814, study PRJNA304217) | bioreactor metagenome | isolation source: arboretum soil enriched with benzalkonium chloride | place: Turkey | reverse complement strand
GTATTTTGCCAAATCAGAAAGTCTTTTTCAGAGTTTCCTTAGCAGGATGCGCTTGAGCCCGCGTTGCTTGGCCAGATACACGGCGATGGCGGCACCGTAGAACCCACCCCCAATTACTACGGCATCCTGACTGGTTCGGCTTGAATCGAGGCGCGACATCAGGAAACACGTTCAACGGTCGGGGTTTTCGCCGCGGCTGAATCTGATAACACCTCTTCGATGTTCAGTTTTTCAAGCCGGGTCATACGGGCACTCGTGAACTCTTGGCCTACATGATAAAGCGGCCCCTCATTCGACAGGCTGGCCATGTTCAGAATGTATTCGCCTAAGACCAACAGAACGAGCGAGATCAGAAAAAACATGCCCGACTGTTGCAGCGAAAGGCTGATCCAGCCCGGTGCAACGTTGGTTTCTAAGATACCAACCGCGAGTACATAAACGCAGTACACCAAGTTGGCAATGGCGCCAAACAGAGAGAGAGAGGTAACCAAGCGCATAGGTGCACGCGTGGTCGAGACCAGCAAGCGCATGCCACGGTCGATGCTTTCACCCAATCGCTTGGGCCGAGATGTCAGTGGTGCGGAGCTGTAGTTCAGGTAAGCACGCGCGAATCCACCCGTTGCGGGAAGGTGCCTATAGGTCATCGCTGGCTGAGGGTGCTGCAGTATGAAATTGATCACCCGCTTACTTAGAATACGGTATTGCGGTGCTTCCTTGGCCAGATGAACACCATTGAAGCGATTGTAGAGGCCATGAAAAACGGCGTTGGCCCCACGATAAGCAAGGCTCTGCGCGGGCTTTTGCGCATTATTAGCAAACACCACATCAGCACCGCTGACTGCTTGATCGAGCATCTTTGGAATAAAGCTAATGTCATCGACCAGCGGATCGACAACGACAACAAAATCACCCAGCGCATTCTCCAATCCAACCCAGGAGGCAGTATCCGCATCTACCTCTTTGGTCAGGGCATAAATTTGTAAATTGGCCAGCCCGTTTTCAGCGGTTAACTGCTTCAACACTAAAATGCTGTCGTCATCCGAGGCGTTATCCACCACGATCAACTCATAATCACTAACGATGTTCGCAATGACAGCCGCGGCATCAGACAGGATATTTTCAATACTTGCTGACTGATTTCGCACCACAAACACGGCAGATAAAAAACAGGGAAAGGTGGGCATTTTTGTACTCTTAAATGGATTGCCTAAAGCAATGTCCTGTTAAACAAAAAATCCTAGCCATTTTGAGCTAAAAATTAGCCCCTCTTTGACGCAGGGCTTGGAGACCCAGCCTGCTTTACCCTACCTTGAAGAGGCTGAGAGTGGCCGCATTTCGAGCGTGGGCATTTTTATCTTCTGGATCGGTTGGAGCGGCGATTTTCGAAGGCACCCTAAGGGCCTACGCGGTGATTCGCTTCACATCGCCGCTCTTAAAAAGCCCATCATAATGGATAGGAGGCGTTTACGCCCTATGAGTAGCGTTTTGCGCTTGATCTTGTCCTCTGCAAGCATGAAATTCAACATCAATGGCGTTATGTACAATGTCGGGCTACACGATACCGGCTGCAACTGGAGTCCAATTGAGATAACTCACTCAAGCCCTGCTTGAGGGAAAAATCAGGGGGGAATTTAGAGGCGCTCTCGGCCACAAGGCATCTTGAGAGAACGACCAAAACGCCGTTTTTCTGGCCTTCAGCGGTCTACTGGGAAGCTAAAAGGGGTGGGTTCCCACCTCTGCGCCGTTGGTCAAAACAAAAGTCCCCGTGATCATCGATCGCGAGGGCTTTTTCGTTTTCGGACTTTTTGCAGCGGTCTCTTCAGTAGCTGAATCGGAATTTGACATATTTGATTTGTGATCACATATTGTCGGGCACAAGAATCACAATACAGGTGCGCCCCATGTCCGAAGGTCCAATCCCTCTTCCTACGCTGCGTCAGGTTTCGCGCGATACCTTGCAAGAGCAGGTATACCGGCAAATTCGCGAGGCCTTGATGAGCGGCCGTTTCCAGCCCGGCCAGAAGCTGACCATCCGCGGCCTGGCCGAAGCCTTGGGGTCCAGCCCGATGCCAGTACGAGAGGCGTTGCAGCGCCTGAGTGCGGAAAACGCCTTTGAAGTTACCGAGACCTCTCGCCTGCGGGTACGAATGATGACCGTAGAGCGTCTGCGGGAGATTCGTGATGCAAGGGTGGCGCTGGAAGGGCTGCTGGCGGAGAAGGCAGTGCAGCATTTGCAGCAGGGCGACATGCAGGAAATCGCCGAACTCTGTCGGCAGATGCGCAAGGCCGCCGACGAAGTGGATGTTTCCCGCTACCTATGGACCAACTTCGCCTTCCACCGGCGTATCTACGCCGTGGCTCGGGCCGAACTGACCATGGCTGCGGTGGAGAACTTCTGGCTGCACATGGGGCCTTGCTTCGCCCTGGTGGCCCCCGACAAGGCTCACCTGCAACGTTCCATGGAGGCCCACGACCGGATCGTCGCGGCCCTGGCGGCTGCTGATGCACCTGCTGCCCGGGCGGCGGTCACCGACGACATCATGCAGGCCGCCGACTCCCTGGGCCGTTTGCTGGCCAAGACATCCAAGGCGGTGGTCAAAGGAGGCCGGGCATGAGCATCCTGCAACGTTTGCAGCCTTATCCGGGCCTGCGGGTAATGATTTCCGGCGGTGCAGCGGGTATCGGCGAAGTGCTTGCCCGCGCCTATCTCGAAGCTGGGGCCGAGGTCCATGTATGCGATGTCAGCGAGGCGGCCCTGGCGGCGTTTCGCGACCGCCACCCCCAGGCCTTGGCCAGCCGGGCTGATGTCGGTGACCCGCAGCAGATCGAGGCATTGTTCCAACTGCAGGTCCAGCGCTTCGGCGGGCTGGATGTACTGGTCAACAACGCCGGTATCGCCGGGCCCACCGCGGGCATCGATGCGGTCAGCGATGCCGACTGGCAACGCACCATCGATATCAACCTCACCGCGCAATACCGTTTCGCCCACCATGCCGTGCCTTTGCTCAAGGCCTCGCAGAACGCTCATCTGTTGCATATCGCCTCGGTGGCCGGACGCCTGGGTTATGCCTGGCGCACCCCGTATGCGGCGACCAAGTGGGCGATCGTCGGGTTGATGAAGTCCCTGGCCGCCGAACTCGGGGCCAGCGATATCCGCGTCAATGCGCTATTGCCGGGGATCGTCGAAGGGCCGCGCATGGAGGCGGTGATCCAGGCCCGGGCTGAACAGACCGGCGTACCCATGGAGCAGATGCGCCAGGAGTACCTGGACAAGATCTCGCTCAAGCGCATGGTCAGCGCCGAGGACGTGGCGGCCATGGCCTTGTTCCTCTGTTCGCCGGCGGCCCGCAATGTCACTGGGCAGGCGATCAGCGTCGACGGCAACGTCGAGTACCTCTAACCGCCTCGGCGGCCAGCCCCGCCGAAGGACTCGGCGGCGGATTCCATCAGCGACACCCTGGGATTTTTTTCTTCAAGAATAAAAGTCGGAGCACCGTCATGCCTGGAAAAACCCCTGTCATCATCACCTGCGCCGTTACCGGTGCGATCCATACCCCCTCCATGTCCCCTTATCTGCCGATCACTGCCGGGCAGATCGCGAGCGAGGCCATCGCCGCGGCCGAGGCCGGAGCCGCCATCGTCCATCTGCATGCCCGTGACCCGGAGGATGGCCGGCCGAGCCAGGACCCCAGGCTATTTCGCCAGTTTCTGCCACAGATCAAGGCGGCCAGTGATGTGGTGATCAATCTCACCACGGGCGGTGCGCCGACCATGGGGGTCGAGGAGCGGCTACAGCCGGTTTTGGAGTTCAAGCCGGAACTGGCTTCGTTGAACATGGGCTCGATGAACTTCGGCCTGTACGAAATGCTCAGTCGCTATAGCGAGTTCAAGCACGACTGGGAGCAGCCCTACTTGGCGGAGAGCGACGATCGGATCTTCCGCAATACCTTTAGAGATATTGCCCACATCCTCGGGGCCTGCGCCGCGAATCGCACCCGCTTCGAAATCGAGTGCTACGACATCGGCCATCTCTATACCGCGGCACATTTCCTTGAGCGCGGGCTGCTCAAGACGCCGTTGTTCATCCAGTCGGTGTTCGGCTTGCGTGGCGGTATCGGTGGCCACCCCGAGGACCTGGCCCATATGCGCCGGACCGCCGACCGCCTGTTCGGCGATGCCTATCACTGGTCGATTCTCGGCGCCGGACGCAACCAGATCCCCCTGGGGACCATGGGCCTGGCCATGGGCAGCCATGTCCGGGTGGGCCTGGAGGACTCGCTCTGGGATGGCCCGGGCAAGCTGGCCGCCAGCAATGCCGACCAGGTGCGCCGTATCCGCACGGTCATCGAGGCCCTGGGTGGCCGCGTGGCGACTGCGGATGAGGCGCGGACCCTGCTCGGGCTCAAGGGGCGTGACCAGGTCGCGTTCTGAGTCGACGCTTGAGTGCCTGCACCGCGTAACGTCGGGCGCAGGCCATCCCGCATAACAATTACAAAGGGATATGCCCATGAGTACCGCTACCACCGCCGCTCCCCGGGACCAGCAGCAGTTGACCCGCTTGATGTTCCGCAAGCTCATGCCATTGTTGATCGCCGCCTATGTCCTGAGCTTTCTCGATCGCACCAACATCGCCCTGGCCAAGCACCAGCTGGATGTCGACCTGGGAATTTCCGCCGCGGCCTATGGCCTTGGCGCCGGATTGTTCTTCCTCACCTACGCGCTGTCCGAAGTGCCGAGCAACCTGATCATGCACCGGGTCGGCGCGCGTTTCTGGATCGCCCGAATCATGGCCACCTGGGGCTTGATCTCGGCTGCCATGGCCTTTGTCCAGGGCGAGACTTCCTTCTACGTGCTGCGCCTGTTGCTGGGGATCGCCGAGGCCGGGCTGTTCCCCGGGGTGATGCTGTACCTGACCTACTGGTTCGATCGCCAGCAGCGGGCCCGGGCCACCGGTTACTTCCTGCTGGGCGTGTGCCTGGCCAATATCATCGGTGGCCCGTTGGGCGCGGCGTTGATGAAGATGGATGGCTTGCTGGGCTGGCATGGCTGGCAATGGATGTTCCTGCTCGAAGGTTTGCCCGCGGTGTTCTTCGCCTGGGTGGTCTGGCGGCACCTGCCGGATCGTCCGGGCAAGGCCCGCTGGCTGAGCGCCGAAGAGGCCCGCGCCGTCGAGCAGCGCCTGGCCAGGGAAGCCGATGAAGGCGCAGGGCAGGGCGGGCATTCGTTCAGGCAGTGCTTCACCCCGCAGATCCTGCTGGCGATCTTTGTGTACTTCTGCCACCAGATCACCATCTATACCGTGATCTTTTTTCTCCCCGGCATCATCGGCAAGTACGGCAGCCTGAGCATCATGCATGTCGGCCTGTTGAACTCGCTGCCATGGATCGCGGCCGCCGTGGGGGCGCTGACCTTGCCCCGGCTGGCTACCAACCCTCGGCGCTCACGACACCTGCTGGTGATGGGCCTGTTGGTGATGGCCGCAGGAGTGCTTCTGGCCGCGGTGTCTGGCCCGGTATTGAGTCTGTTGGGGTTCTGCGTGGCGGCGCTGATGTTCTTTGTCGTGCAGTCGATCATCTTCCTGTACCCGGCCTCGCGACTCAAAGGCGCCGCCCTTGCCGGTGGCTTGGGCTTCGTGAACTGCTGCGGCCTGCTGGGTGGGTTTGTCGGGCCGTCGGTCATGGGCGCGATCGAAATGACCACCGGCGATGCCATGAACGGTCTGAAGGTGATCGCCCTGGTGCTGTTGCTGGCCGCATTGGTGGCGCTGCGTTTGCGCCAGGGGCAGGAAGATCGGCAGCCGTGTCATGGGGCAGTGGCCAGGTCGGCGAAGCAGCACTCGATATGAACTGGCCCGCCAGGTTCGGGGCCGGTGCGTGATGTCCGATTGAGTGCAGTGGCAACCGCAATGCCTTGGCTGGACGCCAACCCCCGGGCCTTTCTACACTGCACGGCATCTGGGGAATGGGGCATCGCCGATGAATCGCAATGAACTGCGCAAGGCTGACATCAACCTGATGGTGGTGTTCGAGGCGCTGATGCTGGAGCGCAACGTCACCCGGGTGGCGGAGAAACTGTTCCTCGGCCAGCCCACCATCAGTTCCGCGCTCAACCGATTGCGGGCGATGTTCAACGATCCGCTGTTCATTCGTGTCGGCCACCGGATGGAGCCTACCGCCCGTGCCGAGCAGCTGATCCAGCACCTGTCGCCCGCCCTGGATGCCCTGTCCTCGGCCTTGAGCCTGACCCATGATTTCGACCCCGCCAGCAGCACCATGACCTTTCGCATCGGCCTGTCCGACGATGTCGAGTTCGGCTTGCTGCCGCCCTTGCTGCGGGCCTTGCGCCAGGAAGCGCCGCAGGTGGTGGTCGTGGTCCAGCATGTGGACTACTGGCGGATTCCCGACTTGCTGGCCTCTGGCGATATCACGGTCGGCATCAGCCAGACCCGGGGCCTGCCGGCCAATGCCAAGCGCAAGTTGCTGCGACATATCCAACCCAGCGTGTTGCGCGCCGATGCCAGCGACACGCCGATGAGCCTCGATGAGTACTGCTCGCGGCCCCATGTGCTGGTGTCCCACACCGCCAATGTCGCCGGCTTCGCCGATGAGTGGCTGGCGGAAATCGGCCGTACGCGCCAGGTGGTGCTGTCGGTGCCGCAGTACAGTTCCCTGCCGGCCCTGCTGGCCGGTACCAAGCTGATCGCCAGCCTGCCGGACTACGCGGCCATGGCCATGGCGGCCTCGGGGCAATTGCATTGCGAGCCGTTCCCGTTCAAGACCCCGACCCTGGACCTGTCGATGGTCTGGCTCAGCCATGTCGACACCGATCCTGCCGAGCGCTGGCTGCGCTCGCGGCTGGAGGCATTCATGAGCGAACGAGCACCGCTGCCGCTCGCCACCTGAATGCCCCGCTGGTGATCGCTGCCCTGGCATTGTCGATGGCACCTGCTTTGCTCAGTGAAGCCCTTGTGCAAGTCCTAACCGCGGAGAATGTCCATGAGTCCAAACCGTTCCCTGTTGCGTGGCCGCGGCAGCCAAGACAGCGGCAAGGTGGGCATGGTCGAGCTGTTCTTCGACCTGGTGTTCGTGTTTGCCGTGACCCAGTTGTCCCATGCCTTGCTGGCGCACCTGTCCCTGGGCGGGGCGCTGCAGGTTGCCCTGCTGATGGTGGCGGTGTGGTGGGTATGGATCTTCACCTCATGGATCACCAACTGGCTGGACCCGGAAACCCTGCCGATCCGCCTCGGGCTATTCGTGCTGATGGTCGCGGGGCTGCTGTTGTCGTCCTCGATTCCCCACGCGTTTGGCGAGCGGGGCCTGCTGTTCGCCGGCGCCTATGTGTTCATGCAAGTGGGGCGTACCGCCTATTCGCTGTGGGCGGTACGGGGCGAGCCGCTGAACATGACCCGCAACTTCCAGCGGATTCTCCTGTGGTTGATGTTCTCCGGCGTGTTCTGGATCGCTGGTGGACTGCTGCAAGGGCCTGGCCGCCTGGTTTGCTGGGTGCTGGCACTGGGCATCGAAGTGTTGTCGCCGTCCGTGTATTTCTGGGTGCCGGGGCTGGGCCGCTCGACCCTGGATGACTGGAATATCGAAGGCAACCACATGGCCGAACGCTGTGCGTTGTTCGTGATCATCGCCCTGGGCGAGTCGTTGCTGGTCACCGGTGCCACCTTCGCCGAACTGGCTACCACGGCCCAGGGACTGCTGGGATTCGTGGTCGCCGTGCTGGGCAGCATCGCCATGTGGTGGGTGTATTTCGACAGCGGCGCCGAGCGTGCCCACCACCGCATCGCGCATTCCGCCGATCCAGGACGCCAGGCGCGGATCGCCTACACCTACATCCACTTGCTGATCATCGCCGGGATCATCGTCAGTGCGGTGGCCGACGAACTGGTGCTGGTCCATCCGGATCATGCCAGCCAGGCGGGGGTGCTGGTGATCGTCGCCGGGCCTTGGCTGTTCCTGCTGGGCTGTGCCTTGTTCAAGTGGGTGATGAACGACCGGCCGCTGCCACCGTTATCGCATCTGGCGGGGCTTGGGAGCCTGGCGCTGCTGTTGCCGTTCGCCTGGAACCAGGTGTTTTCCGCCTTGGCCCTGGGCAGCCTGACCAGCCTGGTGATGCTGGTGGTCGCAGCCTGGGAGACCCTGGTCCTGCGCGAGCGAGGCGCGGTGTAGCCATACGGCCAATGGAGGATTCATCCGGTCCGGGGCTTGTGTAGTATGTAGCGCCTTTTTCCCCTGACTGACTGGGAGCTCCACCATGCCGCACCTGCATATGGAATACACCGCCAACCTGCCTCAGCTGGACACCGACAAGGCGCTGCTGCGACTCAATCACGCGCTGGTGGCGTCCGGGCAGTTTTCCGATGAGTTCGACATCAAGAGCCGAGCGGTGAAAGTGGAGTCGTTCCGGGTCGGTACCGGTCTTGGCGAGCGGGCCTTTGTCCACGTCAAGCTGGCCCTGCTCAGTGGCCGTTCGCCGGAGATCAAGAAGCAACTGTCCGAAAGCCTGCTGGCCGTACTGCAGGATCTGGCCCCCTGGCCGGCCGAGTTGCAGGTCCAGCTGTGCGTGGAACTCCTGGATATCGATCGCGCTTCCTACACCAAGGCCGCCATCGGTCTCTGACGCTGCCAGGCGCCAGGCCCAGGCTCTCGGGGCGGGTATCCCGGGAGCCTAGAGCTGGCCTTGCTCGGCGCAGACCTTGACCACCTGCTCACGGAACCAGGTCTGCGCGCTGTCCTGATCGGTGTCCTGGCTCCACTGCATGTCCAGGGTAAATCCCGGCAGGCCGCTGGGCGCCTCGCAGTGATTGAACACCGCCTCATTGGCCAGCAGGGCCTGGATGCGTCGGGGCAGGGTGAGAATGAAATCGGTGCCGGTGATCATCTTCAAGGCTGCGCTGTAGCTATTGGAGCGGGCGACGATCTGGCGCTTCTGGGCCTGGCGCGCCAACCAGCCATCCACCATGTTGCTGTCCGAGGTCCAGGGCGTGGGAAACACATGCCGTCGTTCGATGAACGATTGCAGGCTGAAGCGTGGTTCCTCGGGCGGCGTCGCGCGCTTGTCGAACACGCACACCAGATCGTCCTCCAGCAGCATCTGTGACTTGAGATCGGCATGGCTGCGATGGAAGTTGGGGCCAAAGCAGATCACCAGGTCGAGGCTGCCATCGCGCAGCTCATCGGCCGGGATATCGGTTTCCAGCTTCTGTACGTTCACTGTCACCGGCAGGTCGGCGTAGTCGAAACCCTTGAGCAGGCGCGGCAGGATCAGCAGCTCGAAGTATTCCGGAGCGCAGAGGTTGAAGGTCACTGCCTGGCGGGTCGGATCGAAGGCCGCCACCCCGCTGTGGCAGAGATTGATGCTCTCCAGGATCTTCAGCACATGGCTGTACATGCTGGTGGCCTTGTAGGTCGGGCGCATGCCTGTGCGGGTGTTGACGAACAACTCGTCCTGGAAGCTGTTGCGCAGTTTCTTCAGGCAATAGCTGACGGTGGACTGGCTGACGCACAGGGTTTCCGAAACCCCGGTGACACTGCTTTGCTCGTACACCGCGATAAAGACCATGAGGTCTTGCATGTCGAGTTTTCTGAGCACATTGCTGATGAGCATCCGTTTCATCCCACTGGGCACCTGGCGCCGGTGGCGCGCAAACCGGATCGATGCTAGCGGAACGATCGTCCTAGTTAAATGCCCGGAGCCGGGATTCGCGGACAGCATCGGGACATTAATTTCCGATAACACGACCTGCACAGTTTCGCGCAAAAAAGCGCCCTGTGTCCCAGCCTGATTTCAGGCCGTTACCGCCTTGGGGCGGCTGCTGCGCACCAGGCCCAGCATACCCAGCGCAACCAGCAGGACGCCGAGCAGTTCCCCCGGGTGCGGTGCCTGGCCGAGCCACAGCCAATGGAACAGAGTCAGGAACAACGTGCTCAGGTACACATAGGAAATCACCGTCGAAGGGGCGATCACGCCAATGGCCCGGTGCAACAGCCAGAAGGTCGCCAGGGTCGCGAACATCGCCAGGTACAGCAGCCACAGCAGGTCGTTGCCAGTGAGCAGGCTGGCGCTGCGCCAACCACCGCTGGCCAGGCAGGCGACGAACAGGAACAAGGAGCCGAAAAGCATGTTCCAGAACGTCATCGCTGCCGGGCTGCGGCCCTGCAAGCTGCCCGCCTTGAAACGCTGGCTCAGGGGTGGATAGGCCGCCATGGCCAGGCAACCCAGGCCATAGACACCCATGGCGTACCACGACGGCAGTTGGTCCGGCGCACCGCCCTTGAGGATCAGCAGCAGCGCACCTGCGGCGGCGGTCAGCATTGGCAGCAACCGGCGCCGGCGACTGTCGCCGGGCAACAACCACCCTTCGAACAATAGGGTCAGCAACGGCACCAGGGTGTACAGGGTTCCGGTATTGACCGCCGAGGTGTGGCGCAGGGCCTCGAACAACGAGCCGAAGTACAGCGCCAGCAGCAGGCCGAGCGCGCCATGGGCCGCCAGCGCTGCCAGGGTCATCGAGGACAGGCCGCGGGACCACAGCAGGGGCACGAACAGCAAGGCTGAAAACAGCAGGCGCAGGGCCGTCAGCAGCACGGGATCGATGGCGCGGCTGACCTGGGCGGCAGCGAAGAAGGAGGCGGCGATCAAGGCCGCCCAGAGCAGCATGCCGAGGTTGGCCTGGGTGAAGTTCACAGGGTTCATGCAGGCCTCCCGGGCCGGGGTACAAGGCGGCTCAACGAATGTGCCTGGCGTAGTGCCGGGGATCGAAGCGCAGCACCATGAGGATCATCAGCAGCATCACCGCGGTCAGCGACCACCAGGCCCATTCGAAGCTGCCCAGCTGGTCGCGGATCATGCCTGCCAGCAGTGGTGACAGCCCGGCGATCAGGTAGCCGATGCCCTGCACGAAGGCTGTCAGGCCACCGGCGCGGCGCGGATCGCCCAGGTGATCCAGGGAGACGATCAGGCTCATCGGGAACAGCCCGCCGATACCCAGGCCCAGCAGGCAGGGCCAGAGCAGGCTCAGGTGTTGCGGGCTGAGGATCAGGCCGCAGAAGCCGGCGATGATCAGTGTCAGCAGGGCCACCAGCACCAGGCGGCGATCCTGGCTGCGGTTGGCGATGGCTGGGGTGATAAGGCCGGAGATCACCTCCATGGCGGTGAGAAACCCCAGTAGCAGGCCGGCATTCTGTTCGCTCCAGCCGTTCTCCACGTAATAAGGGGCAAGCCAGGCCAGTACGCAGGTATAGGAGGCGGTACCCAGGCCGAAGAACACCGCCAGCAGCCAGGCCCGGCGGTTGCTGGCGAACGATTCGCGCCCACCACGGGCGGCCGGCAGGCTGGGCAGGGAGCGACGCTGGGCATACCAGAACACCAGGGCCAACAAGGCCAGGGCCGCCCAGATCGCCAGGGCCAGGCGCCAGCTGCCGCTCTGGTTCATCACCAGGGGGGCGAAAGAAGCGGCGATGGCTGCGCCGCCCATGATCGAGGTGACATACAGGCCCATGAACAGCGAGACATTGTCAGCGAAGCGTGACTTGATCAGCGCCGGCATCAACGCCTGGATCAGGGCGATGCCGATCCCGGCCAGGACAGCGCTGAGGATCAGCTCTGCAGCCGAGTCCATGAACAACCGCGACACCGTGGCCAGGCCGATGATCAGCAGGGACAGGACCACGGTGCGGTGCTCGCCCAGGCGTTGGCTGATGCCCATGCCGAAGAACATCGCCAGGCCCATGGCCATGACCGGCAGCATGGTCAGCAACGAGGCCAGGCTGAAACTCAGGGGAATATCGCCACGAATGCCCGAGAGCAGCGGGCCGACAGCGGCCATCGACGGCCGCAGGTTGAGGGCCACCAGGACTACGCTGGCCATCAGCCAGAGTGCGGGGCGGGAGGTTGCACGAACGCTTTCCATAACCAGACCTTCAGTAAGCAGTGGGCTGATTAGGCGGTGCCGTGCGTGCCGGGGGCAAATCAGAAAGTTTGCCGCACTATTTAAAAATTAAATAAGACTTAAGCGGCAAGCGGCAAGCGGCAAGCGGCAAGCGGCAAGCTCCAAGCCGCAAGCATGTGCTTGAGGCTTGAGGCTTGAGGCTTGAGGCTTGCCGCTGCTCTTAGAACGGCTTGGTCGGCAGGTACTTGCCATCCAGGGTGATCACCGCGCGGGAGCCGCCTTCGGGGTCCTCGACCTTCTTGATGTCCAGCTTGAAGTTGATGGCGCTGATGATGCCGTCGCCGAACTGCTCGTGGACCAGGGCCTTGAGGGTCGAGCCGTAGACCTGAAGCATTTCATAGAAGCGGTACACGGTCGGGTCGGTGGGGATGCCGCCAGGAATGCTGCCGCGCGAGGGGATGCTTTGCAGCAGGCGGCTGGCGTCCTGGTCCAGGCCCAGTTTGTCGCACACCAGGTCGGCTGCGGCGGCCGGCAGGGCGTGCTGGCCCAGCAGGGCGGCGGTGACGAAGGCCAGGCTCAGCCCGGTGCCGTCGGTGAGGTCCTGCCAGGACAGGTTCTTGCGCGCCTTGGCGTCGATGATGGTGTCGGCCAGGGCCAGGCGTGGGGCTTGGGCGAATTGGGATTGCAGCATGGGTGGATTCCTCTTGGGTGAGTGAAGGTTGCTGCTCAGGCAGCGGTCGAAGGGCGGCTGGCCAGGGCACAGGTATACGGGTGCTCGGCCAGGGACACGAAGCGCCGGGCAGGGCCGTCGAGGGCGGCGATGGCGCCGCTCTCGATGTCGTAGACCCAGCCATGCAGGTTCAGCCGGCCCTGCTCCAGGGCCAGGGCCACCGAGGGGTGCGTCTTCAGGTTAGCCAACTGGGCGATGACGTTGTCCCGGACCAGGGCGTCCAGGTGTTCGGCGGGCGAGGCATGGTGCCGCGCGGCGTTGATCACTCGGGCCGATTCGGCATGGCGCAGCCAGTTGGCCACGGCAGGCAGGTGGTCCAGGCACTTGCAGGTGGAAAGGGCGGTCATGGCGCCGCAGTCGGAGTGGCCGCAGATGACGATGTCGCTCACCCCCAGTACCGCCACCGCGTATTCCACCGTGGCCGATACGCCGCCGGGCTCGGGGCCGTAGCTGGGCACGATGTTGCCAGCGTTGCGGATCACGAACAGGTCGCCAGGCTCTTGCTGGGTCAACAGTTCCGGCACCACCCGGCTGTCGGAGCACGTGACGAACAGCGTGCCGGGGCTCTGGGCGCTGGCCAGTTGCTTGAACAGTTCGCTGCGCTGGGGGAAGGCTTCGCGCTGGAACTTGAGGAAGCCGTCGATGATGTGCTGCATGGGAGTCTCCTTGCGTCGCTGATGGGGCAAGGATGGGCGGTTGCAGCTATAGCGTCCAAGACCGGTTTATTATGCTTTCCATAAGTCATGCCTATAGTTGGGACTGCCATGCTCTTGCGTCATATCCGTTACCTGCTGGCCGTGGCCGAGCACTGCAACTTCACCCGCGCCGCCGAGGCGCTGCACGTGTCGCAGCCGACCCTGTCGCAGCAGATCAAGCAGTTGGAGGAGTCCCTGGGGGCGCCGTTGTTCGATCGGTCCGGGCGCAGCGTGCGCCTGACCGATGCCGGCCAGGCCTATGTCGCCTATGCCCGGCGTGCCCTGCAGGACCTGGAAGCCGCGCGGCGGGCGATGCACGACGTGCAGGACCTGAGCCGGGGCTCATTGCGCCTGGCCCTGACCCCGACCTTCACCGCCTACCTGGCCGGGCCCTTGCTCAGCCGGTTCAACCAGCGCTATCCGGGCATCCGCCTGAGCATCGAGGAAATGACCCAGGATCGCCTGGAGGCGGCCCTGGCTGAAGATCGCCTGGACCTGGGCATTGCCTTCGCCGGCGAGCACCTGGCGGAGATCGAGCCCCAGGATCTGTTCAGCGAGACCCTGAGCCTGGTGGTCGGCCCGCAGTACCAGGCCCGGGAGCAAGAGCCGCTGGATGCCGAGGCGCTGGGGCGTCAATCGCTGGCGTTGCTCAGTGGCGACTTCGCCACCCGCCGCCATATCGACCTGTATTGCCGCCAGCAGGGCATTGCGCCATGCATCGCCATCGAGGCCAATTCGGTGAGTGCGCTGGTGGAGATCGTGCGTCGCGGGCAGCTGGTGACGTTGTTGCCCAGTGCCATTGCCCGGGAGCAGCCGGGCTTGCGCGCACTGGCCCTGGCCTCACCCCTGGCGCCGCGCAGCGTGGTGTTGCTGGGGCGCCGGGGCGCCTATCGCAGCGCGGCTTGCCAGGCTTTCCGGCAGTTACTGGAGCAGGATTACGGCGCCGCCAACCACTGATTGACCACCTGGTCGTAGGCGCCGGTGGCCTTGCTCAGGTGTAGCCACTGGTCGACGTAGCTCTTCCAGGCCACATCGTCCCGGGGCAGGAGGAAGGCCTTCTCGCTGTACTGCAGGGCATGCTCGGGGTTGACCGCGCACAGTCCCGGCTTGCGTCGTTGCTGGAAGCGCGCCTCCGAGGCATCGGTGATCATCACGTCGGCCTTGTGGCTGAGCAACTGGTCGAAGATCTTCACGTTGTCGGCGAACAGCGTCAGGTCGGCGTTGGGCAAGCGGGTGCGGGCGAAGACTTCGTTGGTGCCTCCCGGCGGTTCGATCAGGCGTACCGAAGGCTGGTTGATCTGCTCCACGCTCTGGTAGAGCTTGAGGTCCTGGCAGCGCACCAGGGGAATCTTGCCATCGACGCCCAGGGGCTGGCTGAAGAAGGCCTTTTTCTGACGCTCCAGGGACACCGAGATCCCGCCCACGGCGATATCGCATTGCTGGCTCTGGAAGTCCGCCATCAGGCTCTTCCAGGTGGTGTTGACCCACTTCACCCTGACTCCGAGGCTCTGGGCCAGGGATTCGGCCATTGCAATGTCGATGCCCTCGTAGTGCCCGTCATCGCGCAGGTAGCTGTAGGGCTTGTAGTCGCCGGTGGTGCAGACCGTCAGGTGGCCGCGTTCGAGCACCTGGTCCAGGTGCGAGGTCGACTCCTGGGCAAGGGCAAGGGCGGGGGCCGCGAGGCCGAACAGGGTACTGAGCAGAAGGCGTGGGAGCATCGAGTCGTTCCTTGAATGGCGGCTGGGCATAGTGCAGGAGCCTTGTCGGGGCGGGCAAGGGCCTGGATATTGCCGCGCGGCCGTGGCCAATGGCGGCTTGACCGGCTTTCGACCTTTTTTTCACGTATGGCTGGTTAACCTGTGGCCCCTGGATTCCAACAAGAGTTTGCCAGTCATGTCGTCCCACCCCCCACCGTCCATAGAGCTGGAGTTCGCTCGGCGCTACGACCAGGAGCATGCGCGCGTCTGCCGTGAGCCCCGGCCTGCCGGGGTGGGCACGCGCCTGGCGCTCTGGCGTACGACGCGGCTGGTGCGCCATGCCTTGAGCGTGGCTGGCGAGCCTGGGTTGATCCTGGATGTGGCGTGTGGGGCTGGGCGTTATTGGCCGGTGCTGGCCGAGCATGGCAACCGGGTGATCCTGGCGGCGGACCCTTCCGAGGAAATGCTGAGCCACGCCCAGACTCATCATCCGGTCAGCCTGATGAAGCGGATCAAGACCTTCCATAGCTCGGCGTTCGATATCGGCCTGTCGGCCAACGCGGTGGACAGCATCATCTGCATGCAGTTGTTCGCCCATGTCACCCATGGCGAGGACCGCCTGGCCCTGTTGCGCGAGTTCCACCGGGTCAGTCGTGACTCGGTGATCGTCGCGACCCGGGTCGAGTACTTCTTCCAGTCGTGGCAGCGTGCGACCACGGCTGCCGGTGCTCTGCCCCTGGTGAGCAAGGTGCAGCTGGAGGCCGAGTTCGCCGAAGCCGGATTCGACGTCCTCAGCCACCATGACCTGTTTCCCGGATGCGCCCCTTCACGGATCTACGTGTTGAGTAAACAGGGCTAGTCCAGGCTCCCGGACTATTCTTGTTTTTCGTCCCGGGGTTTCTCGCAGGCTCTTATCGGACCAATGCTCGGAAATGGCCGGGGCGATATATACTGCGCGCCATTCTTCAAGGGAGAGCCGTGTGGCCATCGATATACACTGGATTCGCGACAACGATAGCCTCGGTCAGTTTTGCGCCGAATGGCAGCACCTGCCCTTCGTCGCCCTCGACACCGAATTCATGCGGGTCGACACTTTCTATCCCATCGCCGGCCTGTTGCAGGTGGGTGATGGGCAGCGCGCCTACCTGATTGACCCTTTGACCATCGACAACTGGCAACCCTTGGCCGAGCTGCTGGAGAACCCGGCAGTGGTCAAGGTGGTGCACGCCTGCAGCGAGGATCTCGAAGTCCTGCTGCGCCTGACAGGGAGCCTGCCAGCGCCGTTGTTCGATACGCAACTGGCGGCGGCTTACCTGAACCTGGGGTTCTCCATGGGTTATTCGCGCCTGGTGCAGGAAGTCCTGGGCATCGAGTTGCCCAAGGGCGAGACCCGCTCCGACTGGCTGCAACGCCCGCTCTCGGAAACCCAGGTCAGCTATGCCGCCGAAGATGCCGTGCACCTGGCCCAGGTGTTCGGCCAGTTGCGTGCCAAGCTGTCCGACGACAAGTACCGCTGGGTGCTTGAGGATGGTGCCGAGCTGGTGGCCAACCTGCGTCGCGAAGTGGACCCCAACGAGGTTTACCGCGATGCCAAGCTGGCCTGGAAACTGTCCCGTGCCCAGCTGGCGGTACTGCGCGAGCTGTGTGCCTGGCGCGAGCGTGAGGCGCGAGCCCGCGACTTGCCGCGCAATCGAATCGTTCGTGAACATGCGCTCTGGCCCCTGGCCAGGACCCAGCCCGATACCTTGTCGGCGCTGGCCAAGATCGAAGACATGCACCCACGAACCGTACGCCAGGATGGCGAGTTCCTCCTGGACCTGATCAAGCGCACCGCCAAGCTCGGTCCGGAACAGTGGCCGCCGGCCCTGCCCGAGCCGTTGCCGATCGAAGCGTCGGCCCTGCTCAAGCGCCTGAAGGCGGTGGGCCAGGCCGAAGCGGAGCGCCTGGACATCGCGCCGGAACTGATGCTGCGCAAGAAAACCCTGGAAAGCCTGCTCAAGAGCGGCTTTCCCAATGGGCCTTACCAATTGCCTGATTCGCTGCGTGGCTGGCGCCGCGAATTGATGGGCCAGGCGCTGCTGGACAGCCTGGCCACTGCCGGAGAACAGCCTTGAAACATATCTGCTCCATCTACCGAAGCCCGCGCAAGAACGAGATGTACCTCTACGTGCTCAAGAGCGAAGCCCTGGAGCGCGTGCCGGAAACCCTGCTGGCGGCGTTCGGCAAGCCGCAGCATGCCTTCGACCTGGTGTTGACCCCGGAGCGCAAGCTGGCTCGGGAAGATATCCAGAAAGTGCTGGAGAATCTCGACAAGCAGGGTTATCACCTGCAGATGCCACCGGCCGAAGACGAGTACATCGAGCACCTGCCCGAAGAGTTGCTACGCCGCAATGATCCGGTCTGACTCCTGTTAGGCGCTCGGTCCCGGGCGCCCTTGCTGTGCACTTGACTGACCTGGCCACCCTGAACGATGGAGCGACACTCCATCGACGGTGGCCTGCACCGTTTTTTAAGGTTTGAACCATGCGCGTTCTGATTGCCGAACACGACCACGCTATTTATGCCCGCCTGTTGCGTCAGGCGGCTGCGGACCTGGATGTTCTGACCAGTGGCGATTCCGCCGAATTGGCTCGCCTGGCAGTGGACTGCCCGGTATGGCTCGGCCAGCCGGACCTGTTGGCGACCCTGCTGCGCCAGGGGCACAAGCCCCAGTGGTTGCAATCGACATGGGCCGGCATCACGCCCTTGCTGGCCGATGGCCTGCCTCGCCACTATCGCCTGACCCGGGCGGTGGGGATCTTCGGCCAGGTGATGGCCGAGTACGTGCTGACCTACATCCTGGGCCACGAGCGCGAAGTGTTGGCGCGCCTGGTCAGCCAGGTGGAACGCAAGTGGGACAACCGCCTGGGCCAGAGCCTGGTAGGGCGCAAGGTCTTGATCGTCGGTACCGGTGATATCGGCCAGAGCGTGGCGCAATTCCTGGTGCCGTTCGGCGTCAAGCTCTATGGCATCGCCAGCCAGGCCCGTGAACAGGCGCCCTTTATCGAGGTCGCCGGCCTCAAGGACCTGGGACGGCTGGTGGGCGAGGTGGATTACGTGGTCAACCTGTTGCCCAACACGCCCAGCACCCACGACTTGTACGATGCGGCGCTGTTCAAGCAATTCAAGTCAACGGGCTTGTTCATCAATGTCGGACGTGGTGTGTCGGTGGTCGATGCGGACCTGGTGCAGGCCCTCAAGGACGGCCACCTGGCTGGCGCGGTGATCGATGTCTGTCGCCAGGAACCATTGCCACAGCGCCATCCGTTCTGGACTGCCTGGGGCCTGCTGCTGACGGGCCACAGCTCGGCACCGACCTCGCCGGAACTGATGGTGCAGCTGTTCGTGGAGAACCTGCGGGCCTACCAGTCCAAGCAGCCCCTGCGCGGCGAAGTGGATTTCGCCCGGGGCTACTAGGACGCCGAAGCGGCAAGCTGCAAGCTTGAGGTTTGCAGCTTGAGGCTTGTTTAGAGATTGAAGTCGCCTTCGGATACGGTTTCGCTCAGTGGGCGACGCGGGCTCGGTACTTCGCGGGCCTGCAGGTAGTCGGCCAGGGTCGACTTGTCGCCCAGCTTGCCCACTGCCACGGCAGCGTGCAGGGCATAGCCTTCGGGAATCTTCAGCTCCTTGCGGGTCAGCTCCTGGTCGAAGCCGGCCATGCCATGGGTGTGCCAACCGCTGAGGCTGGCTTGCAGTGCCAGGTGGCCCCAGGCCGAACCGGTGTCGAAGGTGTGCCACAGGGCCGGGGTTTCCTCGCTGGCGCCTGGGGCGGTGAAGGTGGTCTTGGACATCACGATCACCAGGGCCGAAGCGTGTTGCGCCCAGCCACGGTTGAATTCGTTGAGCAGGCCCAGGAAGCGCTCCCAGTTCGGCGTGTCGCGGCGGGCATAGAGAAAGCGCCACGGTTGCGAGTTGTAGGCCGAAGGTGCCCAGCGTGCGGCTTCGAAGAAGCTCAGCAGGGTTTCCTCAGGGATGGCTTCTGCGGTGAAGGCCCGTGGTGACCAGCGCTGGGTGAATTGCGGGTGGATGGTGTAGTCGGCAACGCGAGGATTGGCGCTCATGCAAAGACTCCAGACAACATTTGGGAAAGATGGAATAACCGGCAGGCGCAGTTAGCTGGGCGAAGGGGTTTTCCTGACCTTGCGGGATGCTCCGGGTGCCATGTGATTGGCATTTCATGGCACCCGGGCGGGGGTGGTCCGGGGAGCAAAGCTACTGTGCCCCCTGGCAGCTGGCAAGCCCCGGGTTACCAGTAGTCGCCAGTGCTTGGCCCGCCGGGCCTTCGGCACTAGACTGGCGGCCTTTTCACCCTTGGAAACTGATTCTCGAACCATGGCCGCCAAAGTCGAACCATTCTGGATACGCAAGACCCTCGAACAACTCGACCAGGAGGAATGGGAGTCGTTGTGCGATGGCTGCGGCCTGTGTTGCCTGCAAAAGCTCGAGGACGAGGACGACAACAGCGTCTATTACACCCGTATCGCCTGCAAGCTGCTGGACCTGAAGACCTGCCAGTGCAGTGACTACGCCAACCGTCGCGAGTCGGTGCCCGACTGCATCCAGCTCACGCCGGGCAAGGCCGATGAATTCAAGTGGCTGCCACCCACTTGCGGTTACCGTCTGGTGAGCGAAGGCAAGGACCTGCCGCTCTGGCACCACCTGGTGTGCGGCGATCGCGATGCAGTGCACCATGAGCGCATTTCCCAGTCCGGACGCATGCTGGCCGAAGGTAGCGTGGCGGAAGAAGACTGGGAGGATCACCTGATTTTTCGCGCAGGCTGAGGCATCGCCGCGCTGACCTCGAGCCCAGGGCGGGCTCTCAAGCAAGGAGTGTGTATGAGGGGGAGGGCGAAGCTGGCGCTGGCCATGGCGCTGCTGGCGTTGAATGCATCGGCCTGGGCCGCGCAGAAAGTCGATCTGGATTACCACGTGCGTTTCCTGCCCCAGAGCGACCAGGCCGAAGTACGCCTGACCCTGGCTGAAGGGTCGGCGCTGCGCAGCCTGGATTTTGACCTGGGCCAGAGTGGTGACTACAGCGACTTCAAGGCCGATGGCCAATGGCAGGCTGCGCCGGCCGAGACCGGCGAGCAGCGCGGTATCTGGCGCCCGGCCAGCGGCAAGGCCAGCCTGAGCTACCGGGTACGCTTGAGCCATAGCCCGAAGAAGGGCAGCTACGACAGCCGCAGCAATGCCAACTGGGCCTTGGTGCGCGGTGAGACGCTGGTGCCGCCGGCCCGGCTCGATCAACAAGATGGCATCGAGCTGGTGGCACGCCTGGATTTCGAACTGCCCAGCGGCTGGAAGAGTGTCGAGACGGCATGGCCGCGGATCGGCAAGCAGCGCTTTCGCATCGATAACCCCTCGCGCCTGTTCGATCGTCCCCTCGGCTGGATGCTCGCCGGTAACCTGGGCAGCCGCCGCACGCGCCTGGGAAGCACCGAGGTCAGCGTGGTTTCGCCCCTGGGCCAGGGTATGCGCCGCATGGATATCCTGACGTTGCTCACTTTCGTCTGGCCCCAGGTGCAGGCGGTGTTTCCACGCCAGCCGGGCAAGCTGCTGATCGTCGGCGCCGCTGATCCCATGTGGCGCGGTAGCCTGGCCGGTCGCGATTCGTTGTACCTGCACAGCCGCCTGCCGTTGATCGGCGAGAACGGCAGCAGCCCGCTGTTGCGGGAGTTGGTGCAATCCCTGGCCCGTATCAACGACAGCCAGCACAGCGACTGGATCAGCGAAGGGCTGGCCCAGTACTACGCCATCGAGTTGTTGCGCCGGGCCGGAGGGATCAGCGATGAGCGCTATCAGGTGCTGCAAAAGCGCCTGGCCCGGGACGGCCACAAGGTCAGCAGCCTGCGCGGCGAGCAGGTGGATAGCGCAACGGTGGCCAGGGCGGTGCTGTTGCTACAGGAGCTGGATCGGGAGATACGCCTGAAAACCCGCAACAAGCGCTCACTGGACGATGTGCTGCAAGCGGCGATGCGCCTGGAAAGCGTCAGTACCGCCGAGTTCATCCAGTTGAGCGAAAGCGTGCTGGGGGAATCATCCAGGGTCCTGGACAGCCCGTTGCTACGTTGACCCGGGGCTCAGTCCTGGGGGCCGGGGAGGTTGGTATCCTCGGCGGTAGTCTTTGGACGACGTCCGGCGGCATCGGCAGTGGCCTTCAGGTTGCGTAGCTCCGCCGAGGCCTGTTCGATCTTCGTCCTTACGTGGTGCATGTCCCGGCGGCTCTTTTCCAGCAGGCTCTTGGCCGAACTGTGGCCCGTGATGCCTCGGGCCAGGGCCACACCGCCGAGCGCCACCTGTACCAGGCCGAACACACCGCCGCGGCGCAGGCCCTTGCCCACCATCACCACGCCACCGGCCAGCGAGCCGATGCGCTCCCAACCCTGGACGTTCTGCTGCGAAGGGCTCTGGAACGGGGTCGACTCTATCGTCTGCAACTGTTTGCGCTCGCTCATGATCTGTCTCCTGGGGCGGTGAGTGATATAGGGCTGACTGCGAGGAGCCCCTGGCGGTTCCCGGGCATCGAGCGGTGATGCTTCAGAACTTGGGACCGGAGCGGGTGTTGTTGCCCTTGGCCAGGCGGTCGTAGAGCACCACGTTGACCGTGGCCGCCAAATTCATGCAGCCGTTGGTGGGGATGTAGATCACGTCTTCGCACCAGTCGCGGATTTCCTTGTCGAGGGAGCCGTCTTCCGGGCCGAAAATGTACAGGGCGCGATCGGGGTGGGTGTATTCGGGCAGTGGGCGGGCGCCTTCGACCAGCTCCACGGCAACGGGAATACAGCCTAAAGGGAGGATCTTCTTCAGGTCGTCGATGCCGATCAGCGGAATGTCCTGATGGACTTTCTTGGTGTCGGTGACGAAGTCGCGGGCACGCTCATAGCGCTTGCCGGTGTAGAACACCGAGGCGACGCCATAGCAGCCAGCGGCGCGCATCACCGAACCGACGTTCTCCGGTGACTTGGGGTTATACAAACCGATGCAGCTGTACCTTTTGTTTGCCACGAGCGAGGAGCCTTGGAGAAAAAAGCGCGATTATACGGCGATTGTTCCAAGGCCGGGGGCCGTTGTGGCCAGGGAGAGCCCTGGCCACATCCGCATTCTCATTCGTCTTTCTTCATCATTCCGGCCAGGGCGGCGAAGGGGTTGTGGGTGGCCTTGGCGACTTTCGGCGTGCTCAGGGAGCCCTCGCCGAAATACTGCTGGTCGGTGTAGCGCGAGTGTTCGTTGTCGTGGCAGTACAAGCACAGCAATTCCCAGTTGGAGCCGTCCTGGGGATTGTTGTCGTGGTTGTGGTCGCGGTGGTGCACGGTCAGCTCGCTCAGGCGCTTGCCGGAGAACTCACGGGCGCAGCGGCCGCAGACGTGGGGGTACATCTTCAGCGCCTTGTCGCGGTAGCCCATTTCCCGGTCGCGCTGGGCGTCGGCAAGGATGCGGTCCAGCTTGGCGGTGTTGGAGCTAGGAGTGGACGAACTCATGGGTTCACCTTTGTAGAAAGACTAATGACGGTAATGGGTGAAGTTTAGCCCAGGCCCTTGGGGCCTCGTCAGTCCCGGCATGACGAAACCTTGCCGGGACATCGTATTGGGGCAGGCAAAACCCTGCGGTTGGGAGTAGCCTGACGCCAGACAATAGCCATGGAGTCATTGATGAAACGCACTATTGCGACGGTGCTGACACTGGCGGCGACCCTTGCCGCAGGAATGGGCCCGACCTGGGCCGATGAGCCACAAAGCGCTCCGGTGGTCACTCCCACGCCGACACTCGGCACGCCGGGAACCGCCACGCCCACCCCTTACCCACAAGTGACTCCCCCCAGCACTCCGAAGGCCAGCAATGGCGGCGCGCCGCTGTTGCCGCCAATCGACATGCCCAAGCCGCCCAAGGATCAGACCCAGCCAGCTCCTGAGCAGAACGACAGCAAGTCGGGTCGCTAGGGAGCGGCCTGGCCAGGGTCAGACCTGCTGTGCGAGCAACTGGCCGTCGGCCATGCGCAGGCGCTTGGACAGCGAGACAGCCAGGGCGCGGATGATCTTGGCGGCGATCTTCGGCGCATCATTGAGCATTTTCTCCAGGGAGTCCTTGCCCAGGTTGAGCAACTGGCAATCGCTGGCCGCCACGCAGGTGGCGGAGCGCCGTTCGCCATCGAGTACCGCCATTTCGCCAAAGGCCCGGCCGCTGCGCAGGGTCGCGACGCTCAAGAGCTGGCCGTCGTGACTGCGTTTCTGCACGGCTACCTGGCCGCTGTGGATGATGCACATGAAGCTGCCGGCATCGCCCTCATGAAAGATCGCCTCGCCCTGGGCGATGCTGCTGATGCTGAAGTAGCCGGCCGCCGCGTTGAAGTCGGCGGGCAACAGTTGGTCGAACAGGCCGCAGTCCATCAGCCAGTCACGGATTTCATTGTTCAGCAGGGTGGGTTCGGACATGGGATCACGGTCTTTTTCTTGTGTCGGTGGCTTGGGCGCAGGCCCGGATCGGCGGCGGTCCCGGATTAAGACAGGAGCGCCGCCGGGAGTTCCTCAGCCCAGGCCCAGAATGTTCAGGACAAAGGCATATTCGAGGGCTACGTCACGTAATCCCTGATAGCGCCCGCTCATGCCGCCGTGGCCGGCGCCCAGTTCGGTCTTGAGCAACAGCAGGTTGTCGTCGGTCTTGGTCGCCCGCAGCCTGGCCACCCACTTGGCGGCTTCCCAGTACTGCACGCGGCTGTCGTTGTAGCCGGCGATCACCAGCGTGGCCGGGTAGGCCTGGGCCTGCACGTTCTCGTAAGGGGCGTAGGCCTTGATGCGTGCATGCACCTGCGGCTCCTCGGGGTTGCCCCATTCGTCGTACTCGGTGACGGTCAATGGCAGTTCCGGGTCGAGCATGGTGTTGAGCACATCGACGAACGGCACTTCGGCGATGGCCACCTGGAACAGCTCGGGGCGCTGGTTGAGCACCGCGCCGATCAGCAGGCCGCCAGCGCTGCCACCGCTGATGGCCAGTTGGCGGGAGGTGGTCAGGCCCTGGGCCACCAGGTGCTCGGCGCAGGCGATGAAGTCGCTGAACGTGTTCTGCTTGTGCTCCTGCTTGCCGGCTCGGTACCAGGCTTCGCCCAGCTCGCCACCACCTCGCACATGGGCGATGGCGAAGGCCATGCCGCGATCGAGCAGGCTCAGGCGGGCATGGGAGAACCACGGGTCGAGGCTCTCGCCATAGGCACCGTAGCCATACAGGTACAGGGGCGTAGGACGACCCAGGTACTCGCGCTTGACCACCAGGCTGATGGGCACCCGGGTGCCATCGGTGGCGGTGGCCCACAGGCGCTGGCTGACATAGGCATCAGGGTCGAACTCGCCCAGCACCGGGGTCTGCTTGAGTACCTGCTGCTGGCCGTCGGCCAGTTGCAACTGGCGTACCTGGGCCGGGCGGTTCAAGGCTTCGTAGCGCAGGCGGATACGCTCGCTGGTGAACTCCAGGCTGTTTTGTACGTGCAGGCTGTAGGCGGCGTCTGGCAATTGCACGCGGTAGCTGGGCAGGCCTTGCGGGTGCACCTCGATGATTGGCAGGCCGCCTTCGCGCAGGCTCAGGGTCATGGCCCCGGCATTGAGGGTCACGCCGTCGAGCATCACCTCGGGGTTATGCGCAACCAGCAGGCGCCAGTCGTCCTGGTCGGGAACACGACCGGTGTCCTGGGCCTGGTAGAGGGCGAAGTTGATGCCCTCGCGATTACTGCGGATGAACCAGGTCCAGCGGCCTTCGAGCTGGCCGTGGTCGACATCGTACTCATGGCCCTCGACCCGGGGCGCCAGGCAGGTGAATGGCTGGTGCGGCTGCTCGGCGTCCAGGGCCCAGCTTTCGCTGGTGGTCTTGCTGCCCAGGGACAACAGCAGGTGGCGTTCGGAGCTGGCGCGGTAGCAATGCAGGAAGAAGCGCCCGTCCGGTTCATGGAACACCTCTTCGGCCGCTGTGCCGTCCAGGCGATAGCGCAACAGCTTGTGTGGACGATGAGTTTCGTCCAGTTCGCCGAAGAACAGGGTCTGGCTGTCGTTGGCCCAGGTCATGCTGCCGTCGCACTGCTGGAACGGCAGTTCGCTGACCTTGTCGTTGGCCAGTTCCTTGACGAACAGGGTGTAGGTCTCCTCGCCGCTGGTGTCGAGGCTATAGGCCAGCCGCTGATGGTCGGGGCTGATGCTGAAGGCGCCCAGGGAGAAGAAACCGCCATTGGCCAGGACGTTCGGGTCCAGCAGCAGTTGTTCGCGGCTTTCGTCCACCGTCAGGCTGTCGTCCGCCGGGCGTGGGCAGCGGTAATGCCGGGCGTACTCGTCGCCGGCAGTGGTCCGGGTGTAATACAGATAGGGGCCCCAGGGCGAGGGCAGCGACAGGTCGGTCTCGAGGATTCGTCCCTTGATTTCCTGGAACAGGACCTCGCGCAGGGGCGCCTGCTGGGCCAGTTGGCGTTCCTGGTAGCTGTTTTCCGCCTTCAGGTAATCGAGCACCGCGTCGGTGTCGCGCTCCTGCAGCCAGGCGTAGGGGTCAGCGCCGGCGGCCTTGTGGGCGATCGGGGCGCTGGTGTCATTGGCAGGTAAGGGCATGGGGGGCTCTCGAACGATGACAAATGAGGGCTTGGCAGACGGCGGGGCAGCCTGACACGGGAAAAGTCGTTATCATAAGCGCCTCTTTGCCTGCCTTGCCACGGACACCATGACCGAGAACGACTATCTGATCGCTTGGGGCTGCTATGCCTTCGCCGCCTTGGGCTGCCTGCTGGTATGGATGCGCCTGACCCGCTGGATGTGGCGCTGGTTGCGCGAGCCGCTGCGCGTGCTGGTCGCCGTGTTGCTGTTCAGCCCGACCATCATCGACCCGGTCAAGGAAAAAATCGCCCCGGCCGTGGCCATCACCGCCCTGGACGTGGCCTTCAAGGTGGGTAACAACGCCTGGCGCGCGGTTTCCGATCTGTTCATGTACGGCATGATCGCCTTCGGCGTGTACCTGCTGTTCGTGCTGATCCGCTGGCCGATAGAGCGCTCGATGCGCGAGCGCCGCCAGCGCAGCGAAGCGGCGAAAGCCGCAGCCAAGGCGGCTGAAGCGGAAGATGACCAGCCTTTTGGCAGTGCCGGCAATGACCGTTACGGTCGCCCGCCTGCTGGCAGTGCTCCCCTGAACACGCGGGTCGAGCCGCGTTTGTAACGTTGTCCCCGGCACTGCAGCGAGAGTCCGAGCATGTGTGAATTGTTGGGCATGAGCGCCAATGTACCGACCGACATCGTCTTCAGCTTCACCGGGCTGATGCAGCGTGGCGGTCGTACCGGCCCCCATCGTGATGGTTGGGGCATTGCCTTCTACGAAGGCCGGGGCCTGCGCCTGTTCCAGGACCCTGCGGCCAGCAGCGAGTCGGAAGTGGCCAATCTGGTGCAGCGCTATCCGATCAAGAGCGAAGTGGTCATCGGCCATATCCGCCAGGCCAATGTCGGCAAGGTCTGCCTGGCCAATACCCATCCTTTTGTCCGTGAGCTGTGGGGTCGCAACTGGTGTTTTGCCCATAACGGCCAGTTGGCGGATTTCCAGCCCGAGACTCAGTTCTATCGCCCGGTGGGGGATACCGACAGCGAGGCGGCGTTCTGCGACTTGCTCAATCGGGTCCGCCAGGCATTTCCCGAGCCGGTTGCGATCGAGCAAGTGCTGCCGATCCTGATCCAGGCCTGCAGCGAGTATCGCAGCAAGGGGGTGTTCAACGCCTTGCTCAGCGATGGCGACTGGCTGTTCTGCTACTGCTCCACCAAGCTGGCGCAGATCACCCGGCGCGCACCGTTCGGCCCGGCCCGCCTGAAGGATGTCGATGTGATCGTCGACTTCCAGGCAGAAACCACCCCGGACGACGTGGTCACGGTGATCGCCACCGAACCCTTGACCGAAAACGAAACCTGGACCCGCTACCAGCCGGGACAGTGGAGCCTGTGGCGGCGCGGAGAGTGCATCAGCCATGGCCAGACCGAATAAGGACACTCCTATGTTGCTCAGTTACCTGCGTCTGGTGTTGTTCGCGGCCGGCCTGTTGATCGGTGTGCAAGTGCCGGGCTTCATCAGCGACTACGCCAAGCGGGTCGAAGCCCACATGATCGAATCGCAGAACAGCCTGCAAGGGTTCCAGGCCACCGCGCAGCAGTTCTTCAAGGGCGACCTGAACGCCCTGGTGGCCCATTACCGGGCCAGCGACGATCCGGTGTTTCGCAGCGATGCCGACAGCCTGAGCGGCCTGCTCAGTCGCCAGCTCGCCCTGGACAAGCAGTACCAGGCGATGCAAGGCCCCTGGTACATCCGCATGCTGCAAGTCGCCCTGGCGGCCGACCCGGCGATCCGCAAGGAAACCTGGGATGGCTACAGCTACCAGATCCTGTTGACCCCGGAGGCGATGTCCTGGGCCATGGGCGGCGCCTTGCTGCTGTCCTTCGGCCTGGAATGCCTGTACCGGCTGATCGACTGGGTCGTGCTCGGCGGTCGTCGCCTGCGCCAGAGCCGGCCCATCGAAGAGCGCGATCTCAAGGGGCTCTGAGCCCTCTCTACAGGGACGGTGCCAGGAGCAGATGCTCCTGGCCGACCTTCTGGGCATAGCGCTGCACGACGCGCTGGCACAGCCCGACGATGTCCTCCACCAACTCCACTCCCACCCGCCACGACACCACCACCTGCAGGTTCGGTGGGCGCTGATCGATGTCCAACTGTGTCAGCTCGCCCCGGGCCAGTTCCTCGCGCACCAACACTGGCGGCAGCGCGCCGATCCCGAAGCCGTCGCGCAGCAGGCGGGTGATGGCCGAGACCGAGTTGACGCAACTGAGCCTGGGAGCCAACACGCCGCTGGCTTGCATCAGGCTCATCACCTGCTGATGGGGCAGGGAATTCTTCGAGTAGGTGACGATTCGCTCCCGGGCCAGTTCGGCCAGGGAGTCGTAATGGCGGTTGTAGATCGAATCGCTGGCGGCGATCCAGCTGACCGGATAGCTGGCCAGCTCCAGGCTGCGGATGCTTTCCCGGCGTAGCAGATCGGTCTGCAGCGCCAGGTCGAGAAAGCCCTTTTGCAGTTGCTCGCAAAGATTGAGCGAGGTATCGGCCACCAGCTCGATTTCCACCTGGGGATAGTGGTCCATCATCTGCGCCACCAGGGGGCTGAGCCAGGTGTGGATCACTGTGTCCATGACCCCGATCCGCAGCCGCCCGACCTTGCTCGAGGGCGCCTCTATCGACTGCTTCAATGCCTGTAGGGTGTCGAGCATCTGTTCGGCATGCTCCAGCACCTTCACACCTTCCGGAGTCAGGCTCACGCCCCGCGAGTCGCGCAGGAACAGCTTGACCCCCAACTCACCCTCCAGCACCGCGATGCGGCTGGACACGGCTGCCTGGGTGGTGAAGAGCTTTTCCGCAGTCAGGCTGAAGTTCTTCAGCCGAGCGACCCAGATGAAGGTTTCGAGGAACTTGAGATTCATGGGATCAACTTTTCTTATGCCTTGGGACGGCTTTTATTAGTTGGACGGGTGCCAGGCCCGAGTCGAAGAATGCGCCGACCCACGATATGCGTCGTCGGGGCCCAGAACAACACCAATAACCCTGGAGATCGCCATGAGTGCGCCCGAGACACTGGCCGCCAAGGCCCCGCGCCGCGCCGGCCCGTTTGACTGGTATACAGACATCAACCAGCAGGAGCGCCGGGCGTTCTGGAGCTGCAAGATCGGCTATGGCCTGGACGGCATGGACACCCAGATGCTCAGCTTCGTGATCCCGACACTGATCGCCCTCTGGGGGATCACCTCGGCCGAGGCCGGCCTGATCCATACCAGCACCTTGCTCGCCTCGGCCCTGGGCGGCTGGATCGCCGGGATTCTCTCCGACCGCATTGGCCGGGTGCGCACGCTGCAACTCACGGTGCTGTGGTTCGCCTTCTTCACCTTTGTCTGCGGCCTGGCCCAGAACTATGAACAGCTTCTGGTGGCCCGGACCCTGATGGGGGTCGGCTTCGGTGGCGAATGGACCGCCGGTGCGGTGCTGATCGGTGAAGTGATCCGCGCCCAGAACCGTGGCAAGGCAGTGGGCATGGTGCAGTCCGGCTGGGCACTGGGCTGGGGGCTGACGGCGTTGCTCTATGCGCTGTTGTTTTCCCTGCTCCCGCCGGAAGACGCCTGGCGCGGCCTGTTCATCCTCGGCATCCTGCCGGCGATCTTCGTGATTTTCGTCCGGCGCCTGGTCAAGGACCCCGAGGTCTATCGGGAAACCCGGGCCAAGGAGGCGCCGAGCAATCCACCGCGCTTCTACGAGATCTTCGCCCCGGGGATCATCACTACCACCCTGCGGGCCTCGCTCCTGGCCGCGGGTGCCCAGGGCGGCTACTACGCGATCACGTTCTGGCTGCCGACCTTCCTCAAGACCGAGCGCGGCCTGAGCGTGCTCAGCACCGGTGGCTACCTGGCCATGGTGATCGTCGGTTCCTACGTGGGGTATGTGATCAGTGCCTACCTGACCGATATCCTGGGGCGCAAGAAGAACTTCGTACTGTTCGCCGCCGGCTCCTTCACCATCATCCTGCTCTATACGCAGATGCCGGTCAGCAACGCCGTGATGCTCTGGCTGGGCTTTCCCCTGGGCTTCTTCGCCTCGGGTATCTTCAGTGGCATGGGGGCCTTCCTCACCGAGCTGTTCCCCACGCGCATCCGGGGTTCGGGGCAGGGCTTCTGCTACAACAGCGGCCGGGCAGTGGCGGCGCTGTTTCCACTGCTGATCGGCCTGCTCAGCCAACATGTCGCGTTGAGCGTGGCCATCGGCACCTTCGCCGCGGTTTCCTACGCCGTGGTGGTGCTGTCGGCCTTGAGCCTGCCGGAGACCCGGGGCAAGGAACTCGAGGCACGCTAACTGATAACCTGCAAGGCGCGGTATCGCTGCCTTGCAGCGCGAACCTATAACAACACAGGAGTGCCGACCATGAGCCGCCTGCTATTGAACTGCGACATTGGCGAAAGCTTTGGCAACTGGACCATGGGCCTGGATGCCGAGGTCATGCCCTTTATCGATTGCGCCAACATCGCTTGCGGTTTCCATGCCGGCGACCCGGGGATCATGCGCAAGACCGTGAGCCTGGCCCTGGCCAATGGCGTGCGTATCGGGGCCCACCCTGCCTATCAGGACCTGGCTGGCTTCGGTCGCCGCTCCATGAGCTATTCCCCACAAGAGATCCAGGACCTGCTGCACTACCAGGTCGGTGCCCTCGATGGCATCTGCCGGGCCCAGGGGACGCAGGTCAGCTACGTCAAGCCCCACGGCGCCCTGTACAACGACATGATGGCCAAGCCGAGCCAGTTGCGGGCGGTGATCCAGGCGGTCGCGGCCTACGACCGGCAACTGCCGCTGATGCTCATGGCCACTCGCGACAACAGTGCGGCCCAGGCCCTGGGGGACGAACATGGCGTGACCCTGTGGTTCGAGGCTTTCGCCGACCGGGCCTATGACAATGCCGGGCACCTGGTATCGCGCCAGGTACCCGGTTCGGTGCACCACGACCCCGAGATCATCGTCCGGCAAGCCCTGACCATCGCCCGAGGCGAACCCCTGGTCGCCAGCGATGGCAGCGCCTTGCTGCTACAGGCCAATACCCTGTGCGTGCATGGCGACAACGCCAGCTCGGTGGCAGCGGTACAGCGCATCCGTGAAGCCTTGAACCAGCAGTGCGGTCTATGAAACCAACGATTGAAGTGGTGGCCATCGATTGCCTGATGGTGCGTCTGTTCGAGAGCATCGCTGAAGACAACATGCCCTGGATGCTCTCCGCTGCCGAGCGTTTGCGCCAGGCTTTCGGCACCTGGTTGATCGACCTGGTGCCGTCCTACACCACGCTGATGCTGCATTACGACCTGCATGCCCTGGCCCCGTCCGAGGCACGAGCGTTGATCGATACGGCCCTGGCCGAGTTGACCCCGCTCGATGCCCGGGGTGGGCGCGAGCACGTGCTGCCGGTGTGGTATGACCCCAGCGTCGGGCCGGAGCTGGCGCTGTTGTCCCGGCGTAGTGGGTTGTCGGTGGCCGAGGTGATCGAATGCCATAGCCAGCGCGAGTACCAGGTGTTCGCCCTGGGGTTTGCCCCCGGATTCGCGTTCATGGGGCTGGTGCAAGAGTTGCTGGCAGCGCCCCGGCTCGATACTCCACGCAAGCGCGTGGCAGCCGGTAGCGTTGGTATTGCCGAGCGCCAGACCGCCGCGTACCCGGTGGTCTCGCCCGGTGGCTGGAACCTGATCGGGCGGACACCGAGTCGTTTGTTCGATCGCCAGCGTGATGGCTATAGCCTGTTGCAGCCGGGGGACCGGGTGCGCTTTGCGCCGGTGGAGCATGCGGAGTTCATCCGCCTGGGAGGTGACGACCGGCCTCTGGAGGTGTCGGCATGAGCCGTTTGTCGATCGAGGCCAGCACCCCCTTGTGCCTGTTGCAGGACGCGGGACGCTTTGGCGTGCGCCACTTGGGCGTGACCCAGGGCGGGGCGCTGGACTGGGTGTCGATGTCCTGGGCCAACTGGCTGCTGGGCAATGCCCTGGATGCCCCTGTGGTGGAAGTCACCCTGGGCGGCTTTACCCTGCTGGCCGAGGACTACTGCCTGCTGGCGCTGGCAGGAGCCGACCTGGGGGCTTATGTGGATGAACGCCCCTTGGCGCCGGGGCGCAGCTTCATCCTGCAAAAAGGCCAGCGGCTGCGCCTCACTCAGCCGGTCTCCGGGGCCCGGGCCTATCTGGCGGCACCGGGTGGTTTCGATGCGCCCAGGGTGCTGGGCAGTTGTGCCAGTGTGCTGCGTGAAGCCCTGGGCGGTCTCGATGGACTGGGCCGGTCCTTGAGCGAGGGCGATGTGCTGGGGTACTCGGGAACGGCGGGTGCGCTGCGTAGCCTGGCGGCGGTGCAGATGCCGGATTTGCAATCCGCTGCGCCGCTGGAGTTGATTCTTGGGGCCCAGGTGGGCCAGTTCAGTGGCTTGAGCCTGTTCGACGCCTTCAACAGCGACTGGGTCCTGGACAGCCGGGCCGATCGCATGGGCGCGCGATTGCTGGGGCCGAAATTGCAGTACCAGGGCCAGCCGATGATTTCCGAAGGCATCGCCCTGGGTGCGGTCCAGGTACCGCCGGATGGCCAGCCGATCGTACTGCTCAATGACCGGCAGACCATCGGTGGTTATCCACGCCTGGGGGCGCTGACGCCCTTGTCCCTGGCGCGGCTGGCGCAGTGCCTGCCGGGTAGCCAGGTGCGCCTGGCGCCGGTGGTGCAGGAGACAGCGCATCGGCAGCAGTTGGCGTTCTTGCGCCGCTTTGTGTAGTGGCTGATGGCTGTGGCGGCCGCTACGCGCCCGTGCGGCAGCGGCTCCACGAAACGGGTTATACCGTGTAGCCGCTGTCGAGCCGTGGCGAGGCTGCGAAAAGGCCCGCTGGGGCGGCTGTGCCGCCCCAGCAAGAGCGCCGCCTACTTGGACAGGAAGCGCATGCCTTCTTCCAGGCCGCGCAAGGTCAGCGGATACATCTGGTCCTCGATCAGCTCGCGGACGATGTTGGTGGACGCGGTATAGCCCCAAGTGTCCTTCGGATAGGGGTTGATCCAGATGAGCTTCTTGTACTTCTCCATGAAGCGCTGCATCCACACATAACCGGCTTCTTCGTTCCAGTGCTCGACGCTGCCGCCGGCCTGAGTGATTTCATAGGGGGCCATGGCGGCGTCGCCGACGAAGATCACCTTGTAGTCGGCGCCGTACTTGTGCAGCAGGTCCTGGGTCGAAGTCCGTTCCGAACCGCGCCGCAGGTTGTTCTTCCACACCGATTCATAGATGAAGTTGTGGAAGTAGTAGTACTCCAGGTGCTTGAACTCGGTCTTGCAGGCTGAGAACAGTTCCTCGCAGATCTTCACGTGGGCATCCATGGAGCCGCCGATGTCGAACAGCAACAGCAGCTTGACGCTGTTGCGCCGTTCCGGACGCATCTGGATGTTCAGCAGGCCGGCATCCCGGGCGGTGTGGTCGATGGTGCCGTCGATATCCAGCTCCTCGGCCGTACCCTGGCGGGCGAACTTGCGCAGCCGGCGCAGGGCCACCTTGATGTTGCGGGTGCCCAGCTCCACCGAGTCGTCGAGGTTCTTGTACTCGCGCTGGTCCCAGACCTTGACCGCCTTGCCCTGGCGCTTGCCGGCATCGCCGACGCGGATGCCTTCGGGGTTGAAGCCGCCGGAGCCGAAGGGGCTGGTGCCGCCGGTGCCGATCCACTTGTTGCCGCCGGCGTGGCGTTCCTTCTGTTCTTCCAGGCGCTTCTTGAACTCCTCGATCAGCTTGTCCAGGCCGCCCAGGGACTGGATCTGCGCCCGTTCCTCATCGCTGAGCGAACGCTCGAACTCCTTGCGCAGCCAATCCTCGGGGATCAGCGCCTGCAGGTGGTCGTCGAGCTTCTCCAGGCCGTTGAAGTAGGCGCCAAAGGCCCTGTCGAACTTGTCGAAGTGACGCTCGTCCTTCACCAGGACCGCCCGGGCCAGGTAATAGAACTCGTCCATGTCGGCGAAGGTCACGCGCTGCTTGAGGGCGTTGATCAGGTCCAGCAGCTCGCGCACCGACACCGGTACCTTGGCGGCGCGCATTTCATTGAACAGGTTGAGCAGCATGCCGATGCCCTCTTAACGACCGCCGCGACGGCTCATGAAAGCCAGGCGTTCGAGGAGTTGCACATCCTGCTCGTTCTTCACCAGGGCGCCGGCCAGCGGTGGGATGGCCTTGGTTGGATCGCGTTCGCGCAGCACGGCCTCGCCGATGTTGTCGGCCATCAGCAGCTTGAGCCAGTCCACCAGTTCCGAGGTCGAGGGCTTCTTCTTCAGGCCCGGCACCTTGCGCACGTCGAAGAACACATCCAGCGCCTCGCTGACCAGGTCCTTCTTGATGTCCGGGTAGTGCACGTCGACGATCTTCTGCAGGGTCGTGCGGTCAGGGAAGGCGATGTAGTGGAAGAAGCAGCGGCGCAGGAAGGCGTCCGGCAGTTCCTTCTCGTTGTTGGAGGTAATGATGATGATCGGCCGCTGCTTGGCCTTGATGGTCTGGTCGATCTCGTAGACATAGAACTCCATCTTGTCGAGCTCTTGCAGCAGGTCGTTGGGGAACTCGATATCGGCCTTGTCGATCTCGTCGATCAGCAGGATCACCCGCTCCTCGGATTCGAAGGCCTCCCACAGCTTGCCCTTCTTCAGGTAGTTGCGGATGTCGTGGACCTTGTCCACGCCCAGCTGCGAATCGCGCAGGCGGCTCACCGCATCGTATTCATAGAGCCCCTGGTGGGCCTTGGTGGTGGACTTGATGTGCCAGGTGATCAGCTTGGTACCGAAGGACTCGGCCAACTGCTCGGCGAGCATGGTCTTGCCGGTGCCGGGTTCGCCCTTGACCAGCAGCGGACGCTCCAGGGTGATGGCGGCGTTGACTGCCAGCTTCAGGTCATCGGTGGCGACGTATGCGCTGGTGCCTTCGAACTTCATCTGCAATTCCTCGAACGGTGACGGCGAGCTGCCCGGGGCAGGTCGGTTGAATAGGGGGTGATGGCGCGACTATAACGCGGCGCCTGCTCGAGTGTGAACGCAGACGCTCCATTCAGTCTCTGAATGGAGCGTCACGGGGTGACTCAGTCAGTCGACGGCTTGGGCTGTTCGTAGCGGGCATTGAAAGCCTGGATGAAACCGTTGCGCAAAATCTGCAAAAACGCCTGAAATGTGCTGGCATCTTGCTGGTGTACGTTGCCGCTGAGCTCGACCCGGGTGGCGAACTGGTTCTTGCGCTGGTTCTTCAGCAGGGTTTCCCCGGCGCCCACCAGGGCTTCCCAGACCGAGCGGAACACATTCTTGTCGCGGTTCTCGACGTCCTGTTGCCAGTCGAAGACTTCCACGTCCCGCAGCAGCGGCTTGATGTAGCCGTGCAGTTGGCCCTTCTCGGCCTGGGCCTCGATCACCAGGTCGCCGTGCCCGGCCTTGAAATCGAACTTGCCGTAGGCCGAGGCGAAGTCGTTGAAACGCCTGAGCTCGATATCCCGGGCCCGCAGGCGGAACTCGAAGTCCTCGAAGTTGCTCAGGGGGTCGAAGGTGGCGCTGGTTTCCAGGGGGGCCTGGCCCAGCAGCAGGGCCTTGCCCTCGAAGCGGGCGTCGCGTTTGCCCTGGGTGTCGACCACGTTGGTCAGGTTGTAGAAGCTGGCATTGACCTGGGTTGCGCCCAGGTTCACCGGTGGATTGGAGCCGAAGTTGCGAAAGTGCAGGGTGCCGTCGTCGATCCGCACTTCATCCAGGGTGATGGGCAACAGCTTGCCCAGTTGCGCCCGCCAGTCGGTGCCGGCACCGGTCTGCGAAGCCTGGCTGTCGCCGCCATCGACGAAGTTCACCTGGGGCTGGACGAATTGCACCCGCGCCACCACCGCATGGTCGTACCACAGCGCATGCCAGCTCACTGCCAGGTCGATCAACGGCGCCTTGACGAAAGGCACCGGCACCTTGCCGCTGACCTTGACGATCTCCAGGCCGTTGATGCGGTAGGCGCCGCGCCACAGGGCCAGGTCGACATCGCTGACCCGGCCACGGTAGTCGCCCATGTCCGCGAGCTTGTCGTTCAGGTAGTCACGTACCAGGTAGGGCAGGGCGATGTGCAGGCCGATCAGCAGTACGACCAGGCCCGCCAGGGTCCACAGGGGCCAACGATAGCGACGTTTCATGGGTGGCAGCCTCCAGTCCTATAAAGGCATTGACTGCCCAGGCTCCAGGTCGTTCGGCGCGACTGGACGCTCAAGGATGCCAGGCATACCCTTGGGGACTTCTTCACTGCTGCATAAGGACCCAGCCATGAGCCGAATTTTTGCTGACAATGCCCATTCCATCGGTAATACGCCCTTGGTGCAGATCAACCGCATCGCCCCGCGTGGGGTGACCATCCTGGCCAAGATCGAAGGGCGTAACCCGGGCTACTCGGTGAAATGCCGGATCGGCGCCAACATGATCTGGGACGCCGAAAGCACGGGCCGGCTCAAGCCGGGCATGACCATCGTCGAACCCACCTCGGGCAACACCGGGATCGGCCTGGCCTTCGTGGCGGCTGCCCGTGGCTACAAGCTGATGCTGACCATGCCGGCCTCCATGAGCATCGAGCGACGCAAGGTGCTCAAGGCCCTGGGGGCAGAGCTGGTGCTGACTGAGCCGGCCAAGGGCATGAAGGGCGCGATCGACAAGGCGGCGGAAATCGTCGCCAGCGACCCGGGCAAGTACTTTATGCCGCAGCAGTTCGATAACCCGGCCAACCCGGCGATCCACGAAAAGACCACCGGCCCGGAGATCTGGAACGACACCGATGGCGCGGTGGATGTGCTGGTGGCCGGCGTCGGCACTGGCGGCACCATCAGCGGCGTGTCGCGCTACATCAAGAAGACCCAGGGCAAGCCGATCCTCGCGGTGGCGGTGGAGCCCGCCACCTCGCCAGTGATCAGCCAGAAGCTCGCCGGGCAAGAGATCAAGCCCAGCCCGCACAAGATCCAGGGCATTGGCGCCGGTTTCGTGCCCAAGAACCTGGACCTGGAAATGGTGGACCGGGTGGAGCTGGTGACCGACGAGGAATCCAAGGCCATGGCCCTGCGCCTGATGCAGGAGGAGGGCATTCTCTGCGGTATTTCCTGCGGGGCAGCGATGGCCGTGGCGGTACGCCTGGCGGAAACCCCGGAAATGCAAGGCAAGACCATCGTGGTGATCCTGCCGGACTCCGGCGAGCGCTACCTTTCCAGCATGCTGTTCAGCGACCTGTTCACCGAGCAGGAGAACCAGCAGTAGGCAACCTGTGCCGATTGCCCTCCGGGTCGAACTGGTGGGCCATTGGCTGACCCACATCAGCCGTTCCCTACGCGACTTATGCTACTTAACGCCTTTGTTGCACGACCGTTAATGCTGAATGTTCGGTCGTGCGGGTTTTTCCGGGGTTCAGGAGTGTTTATCATGACCGGCTGCCAGGTCGGGTGGTCGCTCCCCCCACCGGTGCCTATTTCCAAGGAGTTGTTGCATGAGCTTTTCCTTTGCCGCCAAGTTCGCGGTGTTGTCGCTGTTCATCGGCAGCATCCTTTTCGTGCATCTGCGCGGTAAGGCGCGCCTGCCGGTACTGCGCCAGTTCGTCAACCATTCGGCGTTGTTCGCTCCCTACAACACCCTGATGTACCTGTTCTCGGGCGTGCCTTCCAAGCCTTACCTGGATCGCAGCAAGTTTCCTGAGCTGGATGTGCTGCGTGACAACTGGGAAACCATCCGTGACGAGGCCATGCACCTGTTCGACGAGGGCTACATCCGCGCCGCCGAGAAGAACAACGACGCCGGTTTCGGCTCGTTCTTCAAGAAGGGCTGGAAGCGCTTCTACCTCAAGTGGTACGACAAGCCACTGCCTTCGGCCGCTGCCCTGTGCCCTAAGACCGTGGAGCTGGTGAGTGCCATCCCCAACGTCAAGGGCGCGATGTTCGCGCTGTTGCCCGGCGGCAGCCACCTGAACCCGCACCGCGATCCCTTCGCCGGTTCGCTGCGCTATCACCTGGGCCTGTCGACGCCCAACTCCGATGCCTGCCGGATCTTCGTCGACGGCGAGGAGTACGCCTGGCGCGACGGTGAGGACGTGATGTTCGACGAGACCTACGTGCACTGGGTGAAGAACGAAACCGAGACCACCCGGGTGATCCTGTTCTGCGATATCGAGCGCCCGCTGAGCAGCGGCCTGATGACCCGCATCAACCGTTGGGTCAGTGCCCAGCTGGGGCGTGCCACTGCACCGCAGAACCTCGACGACGAGCGGGTTGGCGGCATCAACCAGGCCTATGCCTGGAGCAAGCGTTTCAGCGACAGCTTCAGTGGTGTGGTCAAGCAGTGGAAGCGCCGCAATCCGAAGCTGTACCGCATCCTGCGCCCGGTCCTGGCGGTGGTGGTGCTGGTTATCCTGTGGAAATGGCTGTTCGGATAAATCTTGCAATGAATATCGAGCGCTGGTTATATTCGGCGCTCGATGAGTCAAGCGACTCATTCTGTCCTTCTTCGAGAACCTTCGGCACATGGCCTTATCCCTCATCAACGCGGTAGTGGTTTCAGCGGTCAACGCTGGCGTCGTGCCGTGCGGGAATCAGCAGCCTGTGCAGATCGGTCAGAACCCCCCACCTGTCAGTAGCACGCCGGTGTACGCAGTCGTATCACCGCCGGGCGTTGGCTTCTCGGGCTGATCAGTAACCGCTGCTGTTCCCTGCGCCCGCCTGAAACAAACACTACTGAACTTCAGCTCCGGCTGAATTGGCTTCTTGCCTGACTACAGGTGGTTTCATGTTGCTCATTTCGAAAAAGTCCGCTTTTGCGGCGGCCTCCACGAGTCTGTTCGTCCTGCTCTGGAGCAGTGGCGCGATCTTCTCCAAATGGGGGTTGGCCCATGCCTCGCCCTTTGCCTTCTTGCTGGTGCGCTTCGCCATTGCCCTGGCCGGCCTGATGCTGCTGGTGCCCCTGCTCAAGCTGCGGTGGCCCAAGGGGCGACGGGCCATGGGGTTCGCCGTGGCCACGGGCCTGGTGTTGCTGGGTGCCTACCAGATCTTCTATATCCTGGCCCTGGACCTGAAGGTCACCCCCGGGGTGATGGCTACCATCATGGGGGTGCAGCCGATCCTCACCGTGGTGTTGATGGAGCGCCAGCGCTCCTGGAGCCGCCTGTTCGGCCTGGGCCTGGGGCTCGCCGGCCTGATCATGGTGGTGTACCAGGGCATCGGCCTGGCAGGCATCTCGATCTCCGGCATGCTCTGCGGCCTGCTGGCCCTGGTGAGCATGACTGCCGGTTCGATCATGCAGAAACGCATCACCGATAACCCGCTGGGAACCTTGCCGGTGCAATACCTGGCCGGTTTGCTGTTGTGCGGATTGTTCGCGCCGTTCCAGCCGCTGCATTTCGAGTACAGCGCCGGGTTCGTGATCCCGGTGTTGTGGATGGGACTGGTGGTGTCGGTGCTGGCGACCTTGTTGCTGTACCGCCTGATCGCCCAGGGCAACCTGGTGAATGTCACCAGCCTGTTCTACCTGGTACCGGCGGTGACCGCCCTGATGGACTACCTGATCTTCGGTAATCGCCTGGCCCTGCTGAGCCTGTTCGGCATGGGCCTGATCATCGTCGGGCTGGTGTTCGTGTTCCGCAAGAGCGCCTGATGGAATACACCGGCCGGGTGCAATGCCCGGCCGGTGGCCGTTTTTCCTGCAACTATCTGCTGCTCAGGCCGTGGCCTTCGCCGCCGGCCTGAGGACCAGCCACAGGGCCGCGGCGATCAGTACCCCGCCATACAGATGGCCCATGGACAGGGGCTCGTCCAGCAGCAGGGCTCCCCACAGTACGCCGAACGGCGGGATCATGAAGGTCACGGTCATGGAGCGTACCGGGCCGATGGAACTCAGCAGGCGGAAGTACAAGACATAGGCGAAGGCCGTGCAGCCCAACCCCAGGCCCAGCAACGACAACCAGACACTCAAGCCGCCCCAACTGGCCGGTGGCTGGCTGAGTGCGCTGTAGGCGAACAATGGCAACAGGAACAGCGTGGCACCCAGCATGCTGCCCAGGGCCGAGAGACGACTGTCCAGGCCCCCGGCCTGGTCCAGCCAACGCCGGGCGAGGAACCCGGCGAAGCCGTAGCAGGTGGTGGCCAGCAGGCAGGAGAGAGCGCCGAGCAGCAGTTCATGGTCGAAGGCCACTGGGCCGGCACGGCTCAGGATGCCGACGCCGAGCAGTCCCAGGAACACGCCGGCGAGCTTGCTCGGGGTCAGGCGTTCATGGAAGAACAGGCCGCCGATCAGCACTCCCATCAGTGGTGTGGTGGCGTTGAAGATCGCCGAGTAGCCGGCAGGCAGCACCAGGGCCGCCACCGAATACAGGGTGGCGGGCAACCCCGAGTTGATCACCCCCAGCAACAGGACCGTCTTGAGCTTGCCGTGGAAGTTCCAGCTCACCCGCATCAGCGCCAGCATGGCCAGCAAGCCGACAGCGGCGATCGATACCCGGAAGAAGGCCGTGGGCACGCTGCCCAGCACCGGGGCGATGATGCGCATGAACAGAAAGCTCGCGCCCCAGATGGCGGCTAGCGACAACAGGCGCAACAGATCGACAAGTCTCACGAAAGGTTCCTTGGGTGGCAGGGCGGGAATCTTGCCGAGCCTGGATAAGCATGGCAAACCTTATTGGTGCATGGGCCTGGCCCAGCCTGCACTCCGATTGTTGCGTTCGATTGTGGTGGCGGATTTTCCGGGGCCGATCGCTGGCGGCCGATGCTGGGCGAGGCGACCGTCGGGTCACAAAAATACGCTTCTCCTCGGGCCATTTCAGTCGCTAAGCTCAGGCAACGAAAATTCCCGTAGAGGTCTCCTTATGCCGCAGCCATGGCCCGCCATCGATATCGCTCGAATCATCCTGAGTGGCTTCGACGACTACCGCGACCACTTTCGTCGGATCGCCGATGGCGCCCGGCATCGTTTCGAGCAGGCGCAGTGGCAGGAGGCGCAGAAAGCCTCGACGGCGCGGATCAATCTCTACGAGGAGAAGGTCGGGGAAACCGTGGCCCGGCTGCACCACGGGTTCAACGACGAGGCATTGATGGATGTCGGCCAGTGGCCCCTGGTAAAAAGCGCCTACATCAGCCTGATCGACCTGCGCCTGGACGATGAGCTGTCCGAGACCTGGTACAACTCGATCTTCTGCGGGCTGTTCAGCCATGACCTGATCAGCGATGGCTGCATGTTCATCCACACCACCCGGCCCAGCCTGCGTCGAGCCCGTGCCGCCCAGACCCGCAGCTACACTCCGCGGGGCGAGCTGTCGACGATGCTCGAGCGGATCTTCAACGATTACCGCTTCAGCGAGGACTATGCCGACCTGGCCGGGGACCTGCTGCGCCTGGAGGCGCAGTTGCGCGAGAACCTGCCCGACTGGGTGTGCAAGGACCCGGAATTGACGGTGGAGTTGTTTTCCTCGGTGCTCTATCGCAACAAGGGCGCCTACCTGGTGGGGCGCATCTTTACCCACGAAGAGCAGTGGCCGCTGGTGATCCCGTTGTTGCACCGCGAAGGCCGGGGCATCCAGATCGACGCCCTGATCACCGACGAGGCCGATGTCTCGATCATTTTCTCCTTCACCCGCTCCTATTTCATGGTGGATGTGTCGGTACCGGCGGAGTTCATCGGCTTCCTCAAGCGTATCCTGCCGGGCAAGCACATCGCCGAGTTGTATACCTCCATCGGGTTCTACAAGCACGGCAAGTCGGAGTTCTACCGGGCGCTGATCAACCACCTGGCCAATACCGACGACCGCTTCATCATGGCCCCCGGCGTGCGCGGCATGGTGATGAGCGTGTTCACCCTGCCGGGCTTCAACACCGTGTTCAAGATCATCAAGGACCGCTTCTCGCCGTCGAAGAACGTCGATCGGGCCACGGTGATCGAAAAGTACCGGTTGGTGAAGAGCGTCGACCGGGTAGGGCGCATGGCCGATACCCAGGAGTTCGCCGACTTCCGCTTCCCCCTGGCCAAGTTCGATCCGGCCTGTCTCGAGGAACTGCTGGAGGTGGCGCCGTCCACCGTGGTGGTGGAGGGCGATACGGTGCTGATTCGCCACTGCTGGACCGAACGCCGCATGACGCCCCTGAACCTGTATCTGGAACACGCTAATGAGGCCCAGGTGCGCGAGGCGTTGGAAGACTACGGCCTGGCCATCAAGCAACTGGCGGCGGCCAACATCTTCCCCGGTGACATGCTGCTGAAGAACTTCGGCGTCACCCGCCATGGCCGGGTGGTGTTCTACGACTACGATGAAATCAGCTTTCTCACCGAGGTTAACTTTCGGCACATTCCTGCACCGCGTACCCCGGAGGACGAGATGGCGTCCGAGCCCTGGTACTCCATCGGTCCCCACGATGTCTTCCCCGAGGAGTTCCCGCCGTTCCTGTTCGCCGACTCAGGCCAGCGCAAGCTGTTCGACCAGCTCCACGGCGAGCTGTACAACGCCGACTACTGGAAGAGCCTGCAGGACGCCATTCGCGCCGGTAAGGTGATCGATGTGTTCCCTTATCGGCGCAAAGGCCGGGAAGACGAATAGCGGCAGTGCTGGGGGCCAGTCATAAGCTGCAAGCTAAAAGCGCCAAGCTGCGTTAACCTTGCGGCTTTTCGCTTGAAGCTAGTCGCCGTTTCCTATGACTGACCAATCGCCCGCTATCGACCAACTGCTGAAAAACCTCGATCAAGCCATGCTCGCCGACCGCCACCGGTTGCGTCGCCAGCTGCTCGAACTGCGCAAGAAGCCCGACGAGGCCAAGCTTGCCCAGTGGCTGGAGCGGATGCAGGCTTCCTGCAACCTGGTGACGGCGCGGCGCAACAGCGTGCCCACTATCCGCTATGACGACAGCCTGCCCATCGCCGCCAAGCGCGATGAAATCAAAGACGCGCTGCTCAAGCACCAGGTGCTGATCATCGCCGGCGAGACCGGTTCGGGCAAAACCACCCAGTTGCCCAAGATCTGCCTGGAGATCGGCCGCGGCCAGCATGGCCTGATCGGCCACACCCAGCCCCGGCGGATTGCCGCCCGCAGCGTGGCCAGTCGGGTTGCCGAAGAGTTGGCTACGCCATTGGGGGCGTTGGTGGGCTATCAGGTGCGTTTCGAGGACCAGAGTGACTCCAGCACCCTGGTCAAGCTGATGACCGACGGCATCCTGCTGGCGGAAACCCAGAACGATCGCTTCCTGGAACGCTACGACACGATCATCGTCGACGAGGCCCACGAGCGCAGCCTGAACATCGACTTCCTCCTGGGCTACCTCAAGACCCTGCTGCCTCGGCGCCCGGACCTCAAGGTGATCATCACCTCGGCGACCATCGACCTGGAGCGCTTTTCCAAGCACTTCGACGATGCCCCCATCGTCGAGGTCTCCGGCCGCACCTTCCCGGTGGAAACCTGGTACCGGCCCCTGACCCTGGAGCAGGACGAGGAGGGCAACCGGGTCGAGGACGACCTCACGGTGGACCAGGCGATTCTCGCCACCCTGGATGAAATCGCCGCCCATGAACGCAGCGAACGCCGCAGCCCCGGCGACGTACTGGTGTTCCTGCCGGGCGAGCGGGAAATCCGCGATGCTGCGGAAATGCTGCGCAAGGCCCAGCTCAAGCACACCGAGATCCTGCCGTTGTACGCGCGGCTGTCGCCGGCCGAACAGCAGCGCATCTTCCAGTCCCATCCGGGGCGGCGGGTGGTGTTGGCGACCAACGTCGCCGAGACCTCGCTGACAGTGCCGGGTATTCGCTACGTGATCGACAGCGGCACCGCGCGTATCAGCCGCTACAGCTACCGGGCCAAGGTCCAGCGCCTGCCCATCGAGGCCGTTTCCCAGGCCAGCGCCAACCAGCGCAAGGGCCGTTGCGGTCGGGTCGAGCCGGGCATTTGCGTGCGCCTGTACAGCGAAGAGGATTTCCTCGGCCGGCCGGAGTTCACCGATCCGGAGATCCTGCGGACCAACCTGGCGGCGGTGATCCTGCAGATGCTCCACCTGCGCCTGGGTGAAATCACCGCGTTCCCCTTCATCGAGCCGCCGGACGGCAAGGCCATCAGCGACGGCTTCAACCTACTGCAAGAGCTCTCGGCGGTGGATCGCAACAGCCAGCTGACCCCCCTGGGCCGGCAGCTGGCGCGCTTGCCGGTGGACCCGCGCATGGGCCGCATGTTGCTGGAAGCGGCTCGCCTGGGCAGCCTCCAGGAAGTGCTGATCGTCGCCAGTGCGATGTCGATCCAGGACCCGCGCGAGCGTCCGCCGGAGCGCCAGCAGGCCGCGGACCAGGCCCATGCCCAATGGAAGGATGCCGACTCGGACTTCGCCGCGCTGGTCAACCTGTGGCGTGGATTCGAGGAGCAGCGCCAGGCCCTGACGGCCAGCCCGCTGCGCAACTGGTGCCGCAAGAATTTTCTCAACTACCTGCGCCTGCGCGAGTGGCGCGACTCCCATCGCCAACTGAGCCTGATCTGTCGCGACCTGCAACTGAGCCAGAACAAGGAGCCGGCGGACTACCCGAAACTGCACAAGGCAGTGTTGGTGGGCCTGCTGAGCCAGATCGGCCAGAAGGCCGAGGACGGCGACTACCTCGGTGCTCGCCAGCGACGCTTCTGGGTCCACCCATCCTCGGGGTTGGGCAAGAAGCGCCCGCAGTGGCTGATGACCGCCGAATTAGTGGAGACCACCAAGCTGTATGCGCGCATGGTGGCCAAGATCGAGCCGGACTGGATCGAGCCCCTGGCCGGACATCTGGTGAAGAAGAACCACTTCGAACCCCATTGGGAAAAGAAGCGCGGCCAAGTGGTGGCCTACGAACAGATCACCCTGTTCGGCCTGATCGTGGTCGGCCGCCGGCCAGTGCACTACGGCCCGGTGGACCCGGTGGTATCCCGCGAGCTGTTCATCCGCGAGGCCCTGGTGCGTGGCGAGATCCAGTCCAAGGCCAAGTGCCTGACGGCCAATACCCAATTGCTGGAGCAGCTCGATGCCCTGGAGGCCAAGGCTCGGCGCCGGGACATCCTGGCGGACGAGGAAACCCTGTTCGCTTTCTATGACGCACGCTTGCCGGAACAGATCCACCAGACCGCCACCTTCGACAGCTGGTACCGGGTCAACAGCCAGAAAGACCCGCAACTGTTGATCATGCGCGAGGAAGACGTGCTGGCCCGCGAGGCCAGCGAGGTCACGGCCAAGCAGTATCCGGACACCCTGCATATCGGTGATCTGGAGTTGGCCCTGAGCTATCACTTCGAGCCCAACCATCCCCGTGATGGCGTGACCTTGCGGGTGCCGGCACCGCTGCTGCCGGCGCTGCCCGCCGAGCGCCTGGAATGGCTGGTGCCGGGCCTGATCGAGGCCAAGTGCATCGCCCTGGTGCGCAACCTGCCCAAGGCCCTGCGCAAGAACTTCGTGCCGGTGCCGGACTTCGTCAAGGCGGCCTTGCAACGCATGGCGTTTGCGGAAGGCTCCTTGCCCCAGGCCCTGGGGCGCGAGCTGCTGCGCATGACCGGCGCGCGGGTCAGCGACGAGGCCTGGAGCGAAGCCGAGCAGCAGGTGGAAAGCCACTTGCGGATGAACCTGGAAATCGTCGATGCCCAGGGCAAGTTCCTCGGCGAAGGCCGTGACCTGGCGGAACTGACGGCGCGCTTCGCCGAGGCCAGCCAGGCAGCCCTGGCAGTACCGCAGACCGCCAAGAACCAGCAGCCGGTGCAAGCCAAGGTGTTCGCCGAGGTGGCGCAGAAGACCCAGCAGAAGATCGCCGGGCTGTCGATGACGGTCTATCCGGCCCTGGTGGAAGAAGCCGGGACGGTCAAGGAAGGGCGCTTCTCCACCGCCGCCGAGGCCGAGTTCCAGCATCGCCGGGCCTTGCAGCGCCTGCTGTTGCAGCAGTTGGCCGAACCGGCCAAGTTCCTGCGTGGCAAGTTGCCGGGGCTGACCGAGCTGGGCCTGCTGTACCGCGAGTTGGGTCGGATCGAGGCCCTGGTGGAGGACATCCTCCTGGCCAGCCTCGACAGTTGCATTCTCGACGGCGAGGCCAGCCTGCCTCGGGATGGCGCCGGCCTGGCCTCCCTGGCCGAGCGCAAGCGTGGTGCCTGGACCGAGCATGCCGAGCGCCTGGCGCGCCTGACGCTGGAGATCCTCAAGCTCTGGCACGGCCTGCAGAAACGCTTCAAGGGCAAGATCGACCTGGCCCAGGCCGTGGCCCTCAACGACATCAAGGCCCAGCTTGGCAACCTGGTGTATCCGGGCTTCGTTCGTGAAACCCCGGCCCTGTGGTTCAAGGAACTGCCGCGCTACCTCAAGGCGGTGGAGTTGCGTTTCGACAAGCTGGGCAGCCAGGTGCAGAAGGATCGGGTGTGGAGCACCGAGCTCGCCGGGCTCTGGGCCCAGTACCAGGCCCGGGCGCAGAAGCACGGCCAGGAAGGCAAGCGTGATCCGCAGTTGGAGCTGTATCGCTGGTGGCTGGAGGAGTACCGGGTGTCGCTGTTCGCCCAGCAACTGGGGACCAAGGCGCCGATCTCCGATAAACGCCTGAACAAGCAGTGGAGCCAGGTGGAGGCCTGATTCATGCCGGCCCGGCTCCCAGGAGCCGGGCTCCGTCGATCTTGCAATTGCGGCGAAACGCCAGAGGTTATGGCAAACTTCGCGGTCATAAATACCGGCCCGGGCTGCCCGTAAAAACAGGCGACCCGGGCGAAGCGGAATAAAGCGATGCCAGGAAAGCGCTCCAGCACAGGCTGAGCAGCGGGGCGCTCCCTTTACGGTTTGGCACGAGGGTGCCAATACCTTCTGCCTCAACACACTAGAGGAACGACCGTGCATAACGTCGTCATCAGCGGCACCGGCCTGTTTACCCCGGCCAACAGCATCTCCAACGAAGAACTGGTGGAATCCTTCAACGCCTACGTCCACCAGTTCAACAGCGACAATGCCGCCGCCATCGAACGCGGTGAAGTGCAGGCCCTGACTGAGTCCAGCGCAGCGTTCATCGAAAAAGCCTCGGGCATCAAGAGCCGTTTCGTCATGGACAAGGACGGTATCCTCGATCCGCAGCGCATGGCCCCGCGCTTGCCGGAGCGCTCCAACGACGAGTGGTCGGTGCTCTGCCAGATGGCCGTGGCCGCCGCCGAGCAGGCCCTGCAACGGGCCGGCAAGACTGCCGCCGATATCGACGGGGTGATCGTCGCCTGTTCCAACCTGCAGCGCGCCTATCCGGCCATTGCCATCGAAGTCCAGGCTGCTTTGGGCATCGAGGGCTTCGGTTTCGACATGAACGTGGCCTGCTCCTCGGCCACCTTCGGTATCCAGGCGGCCTGCAACAGCGTCCAGTTGGGCCAGGCCCGGGCGATCCTGATGGTCAACCCGGAGGTCTGCACCGGGCACCTGAACTTCCGTGACCGCGACAGTCACTTCATCTTTGGCGATGCCGCCACCGCGGTCGTCGTCGAGCGGGCCGAGCTGGCCACGTCGGCGCATCAGTTCGAGATCGTCAGCACCAAGCTGCTGACCCAGTTCTCCAATAACATCCGCAACAACTTCGGTTTCCTCAACCGCGCAGCCGAGGAAGGCATCGGGGCCCGGGACAAGCTGTTCGTCCAGGAAGGTCGCAAGGTGTTCCGTGATGTCTGCCCGATGGTGGCCGAGCTGATCGCCGCCCACCTGGAAGAAAACCAGCTCAACGTCAGCGACGTGAAGCGCTTCTGGCTGCACCAGGCCAACCTCAGCATGAACCACCTGATCGTCAAGAAACTCCTGGGCCGCGAGGCTACGCTGGAGGAGGCGCCAGTGATTCTCGATACCTACGCCAACACCAGTTCGGCAGGCTCGGTCATTGCCTTCCACAAGCACCAGGATGACCTGGCCAGCGGGGCCCTGGCGGTGCTCAGCTCCTTCGGTGCGGGCTACTCCATCGGCAGCGTCCTTCTGCGCAAGCGTTGATCCACGTGGGCCGGGTGTGGCGCGACGGCTCTACGGCGCGTCTTACCCGGGCAAACCCGCATGATTGAACGAGGCATGAATGGCCGCTGCTGACGACACGCAACTGCTCGAGCGCCTGCTCGCGGGCGAACAGAAGGCCTACAAGGAACTGGTCGCCACCTACCAGGGCGCCATGCGCGCGGTGGCCTACGCCATTGTCGGCAACCGGCATGCCGATGAGGTGGTGCAGGATGCCTGGCTTTCGGTGGTGCGCAACCTGCCGGGCTTCCAGGGGCGTTCCAGCCTCAAGACCTGGCTGTTGACCATCACCGCCAACGCCGCCAAGGGCCGCTACAAGCAGAATCGCCGGGAGGTCCTGCTCGACGACCTGCCCGCGCCCCATGGCACGGTGGGCGACGAGCGTTTCTCTTCCGCCGATGGCCACTGGCTGGTGGCGCCCTTCGCCTGGCACGAGGACACCCCCGAAGCCCTGCTGACCGAAGCGGAACTTCGCGATTGCCTGGAGCACACCCTGCTCAGCCTCTCCGAACTGCAAAGCAGTGTGCTGATGCTGCGCGAGCGCCAGGGCCTGGAACTGGAAGAGATCTGTAATCTTCTGGGGATCACGCTATCCAATGTCCGGGTGCTGCTGCACCGGGCGCGTCTGAAGGTCTTCGCCACGGTGGAGCATTTTGAGGAGACCGGCCAATGCTGACCTGTAAGGAACAAGTGGCGCGATCCAGCGATTATCTCGATGGCCAATTGAGCTTTCGCGAACGCCTGATGGTCCGCCATCACTTGTTGTTCTGCCCCAATTGCCGGCGTTTCATTCGCCAGATGCGCCTGCTGCAGGCCACCTTGCGCGTGTTGCCGGAACCACCGCTGGAAGGTCTCGACGAGCTGGCCGAACGCTTGGCCGCCGAGAGTAAGCGCGAGCGCTGATCGTCATGAAGCCGCGGATGTCGCCAGGCATCCGCCGCGATGTTTTTCTGCCTGTTCCTGCCAGGGAATCACGTCCGTGATTCCCGCTTCCGTTGTGCTCGTTACACGTCGGCCCGCACAAAAATAACACTGTCGTCATCTTTGGCATTGTCCCTGAAAACAGCCGCAAACCGCTCTAGAACGGGCTTTTCGCCTTATTTCTTTTCGAAGTAAAAAAGTTCCTCTGTAATCAAATCTTTATTTTCCAGCAACCTGGCTGAAATCCTCGGACCCCAAGATTCCCCCCGACACCAGCGGCCCAGTCCGCGTGTTTTCCAACGCTACAGACCACCAATTAGGGGAACTCTTCGATGATCCGTAAGCACTTCGCCGGTTTTGCCGCCAGCGCCCTGGCCCTGGCAGTGACCGCCCAGGCTTTCGCTGGCACCGTCACCACCGACGGCGCCGATATCGTAGTCAAAACCAAGGGCGGCCTTGAGGTTGCTACCACCGACTCGGCCTTCAGCTTCAAGCTGGGCGGTCGCCTGCAAGCCGACTATGGCCGTTTCGACGGGTTCTATACCAAGAATGGGAACAGCGGTGACGGCGCCTACTTCCGCCGCGCCTATCTGGAATTGGGCGGCACCGCCTACAAGGATTGGAAATACCAGATCAACTACGACTTCTCCCACAACTCGGGCACTTCCGATGACGGTTACTTCGACGAAGCGACCATCTCCTATGTGGGCTTCAAGCCGGTGACCATCCGTGGCGGTCGTTTCGATGCGGACTTCGGCCTGGAAAAAGCCACCAGCTCCAAGTGGATCACCGCCATGGAGCGTAACGCCGCCTACGAGCTGGCCGACTGGGTCAACTCCCACGAGAACGGCATGGGCCTGCAGGTGAGCTCGGTGGTGGCCGACATGGCCTACCTGTCCGGTAGCGTGTCCGCCAAGGACATCAACGACAGCGACGGCGACAGCGTCAAGCAGTTCAACGCCCGTGCGGTGTTCGCCCCGATGCATGAAACCGGCAACGTCCTGCACTTCGGCCTGGATTTCGCTAGCCGTGACCTTAGCGACACCGCCTTCGACTCGCGGATCCGTCCACGCCTGGGTGTTCGCGGCATCGCCACCAACGGCGGCAACGATGCCGGCAGCAACGGCAACCGTGCCACCTTCGGCGGCGGCGCGGGCCTCAACGGCTCGAACCTGACCGCGGTGGGTGCCTACGACAACGACCGTGTGTTCGGTGGTGAATTCGCCTTCGCCAGAGGCCCGTTCTCGGCCCAGGCCGAGTACCTGACTCGCAAGATGAAGGCCGACAGCGCCGCTTACCAGGACGTCAAGGCCACCGGTTTCTACGGCCAACTGGCCTACACCCTGACCGGCGAGTCCCGCGTGTACAAGCTCGATGGCGCCAAGTTCGACACCATCAAGCCCGAGAACAAGCAGTACGGTGCCTGGGAAGTCTTCTACCGCTACGACAACATCAAGGTCGATGACAAGAACATCGTGACGTCCACCGCCACCCGTGAAGTGGGCGATGCCAAGGCCACCATGAACACCATCGGTGTCAACTGGTATGCCAACGAAGCGATCAAGGTCTCGGCCAACTACATCAAGGTCAACACCGACAAGATCACCAACAGCGTTGGCGATGACAGCGGCGATGCCCTCGTAGCCCGTGTGCAGTACGTGTTCTAAGGCTGTTGCAACACAGTAGAGCTCTTTCTCATCCGTTATAGCTCCTCTCGTTTTGACCCCGCCCCGGCGGGGTTTTTTTTGCCCGTAGCTACGGCAATGGCCTCAAGGGCAGGTTGTCTCATGCAGGTACAACCACTGGGCCGAGTCGTCCTGGACGCGGATCAGCGCCAGCGACAGGCGCGATGTCTGCACGTGCTCCAGGCGATGGGTTTCCTTGTAGCGGATCGCTGCACATTGGCCTTCCTGCCAGACGCAATGCAACTCGCTGACCTCGATCTGCAAGCCTTGGCGGGCGCCCAGGGCGCCGCGGAACAGTTGCTTCACTTGCTCGCGATCGGCCATGGCACCCGCGGTGGTGACCATCTGGAAATCCTCGGCCAGCAGCGCCATGACCTGTTCGACCTGCGCCGCGCCGTCGCCCTGGGAGTGAGTGAAGACGTCATGGATCAACTGGTGGATCTGGTGAACGCTGTGCAGTGCCTGTTTAACGATCGACTGGTGCATGAAGGACCTTCTTCTGTGGGTTGAGCTTGCCTAGAAACGGCAGGAGGAGCAGCCCGGCCAGGGCGGCCAGCAGCAGGCTCAGGTGAAAGGCGCTGGTGGCCGGGAGGTGTCCGAGCAACAGGTTGTAGAGCATCAGCAGCCAGGCCGCGCCAAGGCTGAAGGCCATCTGCCGGTTGATGTTCCAGATCACGCTGGCCTGGTGCGTGTCGCTGCCGCTGAAGTCCAGCAGGGCGGTGGTCTGTGCGGTATTGGCGCCGGCGCCGCCACCCAGGCCCATGAGCAGGTAGGCACCGATGAGCAAGGGCAGGTCGCGGCTCGCGTCGACCCAGCACAAGGTGGCGATGCCGGCGCTGTGTAGCACCAGGGCGATGGCGAACAGCCGGGCGGCGCCGAGCCTGTTGTAGAAGCGCCCGCAGGCCAGCATCGCCAGCAGGGCGCCAGCGGCGTAGAGCAACATGAACATGCCGCTCTGCTGGGCACTCAGGTGCAGGTTGTCCTGGAGGAAGAACAGGCTCAGCAGGTTGACCCCGGTGAAGATCCCGGGAATAGCGTGGTAGATACCCACCGACAGCCCAAGGCGCACATTGCGCAGCAGGTGCAGGTCGACGATGGGTTGCGGGCAGCGGCGGCAATGCAGGCCATACCCCACGGCAGACAGCAGGCCGCCAGCAAGGCAGGCCAGGGCCTGGTAGGCCGGATAGCCGCTGCCATACAGCGACATGCCCAGCAGCAGGCCGGCCAGGGCGGCGCTCACCAACAGCAGGCCACGCACGTCGGGCCGCGCCGGTGGCGGTTGGTCCTGGTTACCGATCCAGCACCAGGCGAGCACGGCCGTCAGCAACGAGAGCGGCAGGCTGGCGAAGAACACCCAGCGCCAGGAGCTGTGGTCGACGATGGCCCCGCCCAGAGTTGGCGACAAGGCCGGAGCCAGCAGGGCCACTGCCATTACCAGGGTCGAGATCCGTGCTCGTTGCGGGCCCTGGAACAGGTTGAAGGTCAAGGCCTGTCCGAGGGGAATCAGCAGTCCGCCGGCCATGCCCTGGACCAGGCGCCAGAACACCAGGGATGCAAAGTCGTCGGCTCGCCCGCACAACAGCCCGGCGAGGCTGAACAACAACATCGAAGCGGCAATGATCTGCCGGTGGCCGAAGCGTCCTGCCAACCAGGTACTGATGGGAATCACCAGGGTCAGGCCGAGGATGTAGGCGTTGGCCACCCAGGCCACGCTGGCACTGGAGACTTGCAGGTGCTCGGCGATGCTGGGCAGGGCCACCGCCGACATGAAGATGTTGATGCAATCGATGAAGAAGCCGAGGAGGAATACCACCGCCACTTTGTATCTATAGGTCATGTCGCCTCCTGTTTGGCCGGCAGCTTAGGGAGGCTGGGCCGAGCCTGTCGAGGCGCCTATACTTGATTCATTGTTTTTGGATTATTGACAATGAATGAAAGCCTGCACGGCCAGTTGCATCGAGTACAGACCTTCCTCGCGGTGGTGGACTTTGCTTCCTACACCCGTGCGGCGCAGTACCTTGGTATCAGCAAGGCCATGGCCAGCCTGCATGTGAAGACTTTGGAGCAGGTCTTGGCGACCCCCTTGCTGACCCGTACCACACGGCATATCGCCCTCACCGAAACCGGGCAGGATCTTTACGACGAGTTCAAGGGGATTGTCGCTAATATCGATACGGCTTTCGATAACGTGCTGCATGGGCGCAACCGCGTATCGGGCAAGTTGCGCATCAGTTCCACCGCCGAGTATGCCCAGGCCTACATCCTGCCATTGCTGCCTCTGTTCACTGCACGCTATCCCGAGGTGCGCTTGAGTTATCACTTCAATTCATCGCTGAACGATCTGGTGGCGGAAAAACTCGATCTGGTGATTCGCCTGGGCCACCTGGCGGACTCCGGATTCAAGGGGCGCCAGTTGGCCGACTACGGCATTGTCCTGGTGGCCAGCCCGGTGCTGCTGGCGAGCCTGGCGGTGGCCCAGCCCGAGGATCTCGCGGCTTGCCCCTGGATAGGCAACAGCAATCTTGCCGGGCCGCCGGCCTGGACCTTCGGCCATCCGCGTCGTGGCGAGGTGCAGGTGCGGATGACCCCTGGGCACGAATCGAACTCGGCGACGGCCATCCGTGCCATGGCCCTGGCCGGGCTGGGGGTGGCGGTATTGCCGGAATGGATGGTCCTGGACGACCTGGCCGATGAGCGCCTGGTGCGTGTGTTGCCCGAGTACAGCCTGGCCCGGCAGCCGGTGCATGTGCTGTTTCCCAATAGCCCGCACTTGCCGCGCAAGTCCCGGGTGTTCATCGACTTCCTGGCCGAACACCTGGGGCATGCCTGAGTGTTTCGGCGAGCCCGGCGATGGGGGATACTCGCCGGGTCGTTCGATTTGATGCCTGGGGACCCTGATGCCGCTGCAACCCTTGAACAGCCTGTCTGCCGTCGATCCTTTGCAATGGGATGGGCTGCTCAAGGACGGGCAACCTTTCGTGCGCCATGCCTTTCTCAGTGCCCTGGAAGACAGTGGCAGCCTCGGCCCTCGCTCCGGCTGGCAGGCCGAGCACCTGCTGCACGTGGAGGACGGCCGGCTGTTGGCGGCGCTGCCCAGCTACCGCAAGTGGCATTCCTACGGTGAGTACGTGTTCGACCATGGTTGGGCGGATGCCTGTGAGCGAGCCGGGATCGACTACTACCCCAAGCTGTTGACTGCGGTGCCGTTCAGCCCGGTAAGCGGTGCGCGGGTACTGGCGGCGACCCAGGCCGATGCCTTCGAGCTGCTCAAGAGCCTGCCGGGCTACCTGGAGATCGAAGGGCTATCCAGTGCCCATGTGAATTTCACCGACGATTTCAGCGACCAGGCCCTGGAGCTGCAATCGGGTTGGTTGCCGCGCCTGGGCTGCCAGTTCCACTGGCACAACCGCGGCTACCGTGACTTCCAGGATTTCCTCGATGTCTTGAGTTCGCGCAAACGCAAGCAGATGCGCAAGGAGCGCGAGCAGGTGGCGGGGCAGGGCCTGGACTTCCAGTGGCTGGAGGGGGCCGAGCTCAGCGAGGCCCAGTGGGATTTCGTCTACGCCTGCTACGCCAATACTTATGCGGTGCGCCGCCAGTCACCCTACCTGACCCGCGACTTCTTCAGCCTGCTGGCCCAGCGCATGCCGGAGGCGATCCGCGTGGTCCTGGCTCGCCAGGGTGGCCGGCCGGTGGCCATGGCCTTCAGCCTGGTGGGCGGCGGCAGTTTCTATGGGCGCTACTGGGGATGCCTGGCAGAGTTCGACCGCCTGCATTTCGAGACGTGCTTCTACCAGGGCATGGAGTATGCGATCGCCCATGGGCTGGAGCGTTTCGATGCCGGGGCCCAGGGCGAGCACAAGCTGATTCGTGGTTTCGAACCGGTGCTCACGCGTTCCTGGCACTACTTGCGCCATCCCGGGCTCAAGGCCGCGGTGCAGGATTTTCTCCAGCAGGAGCGGGCGGGCGTCCGGGCCTATGCCGAAGAGTCCCGGGACGCCTTGCCCTATCGCCAGGCCTGAGCCTCAGCTGTCTTCCTTGCCCAGCCAGCGGTAGACCACGCCGCCGACCACCGCACCGAGGATCGGCGCCAGCCAGAACATCCACAGCTGCTGCAGGGCCCAGCCGCCGACGATCAAGGCCGGGCCGGTACTGCGGGCGGGGTTGACCGAGGTGTTGGTCACCGGGATCGAGATCAGGTGGATCAGCGTCAGCGCCAGGCCGATGGCGATGGGTGCCAGCCCTGCCGGGGCACGCTTGTCGGTGGCGCCGAGGATGATCACCACGAACATGCCGGTCATCACCAGTTCGCAGACGAAACCCGCAGCCATCGAGTAGCCACCGGGCGAGTGTTCGCCATAACCGTTGGATGCCAGCCCCGACGCCAACTCGAAGCCGGGCTTGCCGCTGGCGATGAAGTACAGCAGCGCCGCGGCGATCACGGCGCCGATCACCTGGGCCACCACATAGGCGGGCAGTTCCCGGGCCGGAAAGCGTCCCCCCACCACCAGGCCCACGGACACCGCAGGATTGAGGTGGCAACCGGAGATGTGGCCAATGGCGAAGGCCATGGTCAGGACGGTCAGGCCGAAGGCCAGGGCGACCCCCAGCAGTCCGATGCCGACGTTGGGAAACGCCGCTGCGAGCACGGCACTGCCGCAACCGCCCAGCACCAGCCAGAACGTACCGAGCATTTCAGTCATGGAGCGCTTGAACAAAGACATGGGAAGAGTCCTTGATAGGTGTACCTATCAACGCGATATCGCCGTTATGCATCCCGCAGTTCAACAACAGGTTTCACTCTGGAACCTAGCCTCAGTACAGCAGGCTTTGGTGGCAATTCCACTGGCCCATGAAAAACGCCAGGCCCCGTGGGCTGGGGGCTGGCGTCTTTTCAGGAGGTTGTGCAGACCCTGTAGCCGCTGCTGAGCCTGCGAAGCTGCGCCAAGGCCCGCAGGGCCTTCCAACGATGGCGGCGGCTATCCGATCTTGCGGCCGCTACGCGCCCGTGCGCAGCCTGCGGCAGCGGCGACACGCAGCACCTGTAGGTCTCAGTCGATGCCGACAAAACCTCCGGTCTGGTGCTGCCACAGCCGCGCATACAAACCGCCGTGGGCCAGCAGCTCGGCATGGGTGCCGGTCTCGGCGATGCGGCCCTGTTCCAGCACCACCAGGCGATCCATGCGGGCGATGGTGGAGAGCCGGTGGGCAATGGCGATCACGGTCTTGCCCTGCATCAGGGTCTCCAGGCTTTCCTGGATCGCGGCCTCGACTTCCGAGTCCAGGGCCGAGGTGGCCTCGTCCATGATCAGGATCGGCGCGTCCTTGAGCAGTACCCGGGCAATGGCGATGCGCTGGCGCTGGCCCCCGGACAGCTTGACCCCGCGCTCGCCCACATGGGCATCGAAGCCAGTACGGCCCTGGGCATCGGACAGCAGTGGGATGAACTCGTCGGCGCGGGCCTTGCGCACCGCTTCCCAGAGTTCCTCGTCGCTGGCCTCAGGCCGCCCATACAAGAGGTTGTCGCGGATGGAGCGGTGCAGCAGCGAGGTGTCCTGGGTGATCATGCCGATGCGTTCGCGCAGGCTTTCCTGGGTCACCCCGGCGATGTCCTGGCCGTCGATCAGGATCTGCCCGCCCTGCAGGTCGTAGAGGCGCAGCAGCAAGTTGACCAGGGTCGACTTGCCCGCTCCCGACGGACCGATCAGGCCGATCTTTTCTCCAGGGCGGATCTGCAGGTTGAGGTCGCTGATGACCCGGTTGGCCTTGCCATAGTGGAACTCGACGTGCTCGAAGCTCACCCCGCCCTTGTTCACCTCAAGCCTGGGGGCCGCTTCGCGGTCGGTCAGTTGCAGGGGCTGGGCGATGGTCTGCAGGCCGTCCTGGACCATGCCGATATTCTCGAAGATGCCGTTGATCACCCACATGATCCAGCCGGACATGTTGACGATGCGAATGACCAGGCCGGTGGCCAGGGCGATGGCTCCGGCGCTGATCAGCGACTGACTCCACAACCACAGGGCCAGGCCCGTGGTACTGGTGATCAGCAGGCCGTTGAGGCTGGTGATGGCGACGTCCATGGAGGTCACCACGCGCCCGGCCAGCTGGCTTTTCTCGGTCTGCTCGGCGATCGCTTCGCGGGCGTAGCTCTGTTCGAAATGGGTGTGGGCGAACAGCTTCAGGGTGGCGATGTTGGTGTAGCCATCGACGATCCGTCCCATGAGCTTGGAGCGGGCATCGGAGGCATCCACCGAGCGCTTCTGGATGCGTGGCACGAAGTAGCGCATGGCGCCGATGAAACCGACGATCCACAACAGCAGCGGAATCATCAGGCGCCAATCGGCGTCGGCGAACAGCACCAGGGCACCGACGGCGTAGATGGTCACGTGCCACAGGGCGTCGATCACCTGCACCGAGGAATCCTGCAGTGAGTAGCCGGTCTGCATGATGCGCTGGGCGATGCGCCCGGCGAAGTCGTTCTGGAAGAAGTTCAGGCTCTGGCGCAGCACGTAGCTGTGGTTTTGCCAGCGAATCAGGCTGGTCATGCCGGGATTGATGGCCTGGTGGATCAACAGGTTGTGCAGGCACACCATCAACGGGCGCAGCAACAGGGCCACGACGGCCATCCAGGCCAGTTCCAGGCCATGGTCGCTGAATACCTGGATGCTGGGCGTGCCCTGTGCCAGGTCGATGATGGTGCTCAGGTAGCTGAACAGCGACACCTCGATCAGCGCCACAAACAGCCCGACCACCAGCAGCGCGACGAAGCTGGGCCAGACTTGCTTGATGTAATGGAAGTAGAAGGGCAGGACCCGGTTGGGCGGGGTGGTCGCGGGGGTGTCGCGGAAGATATCGATCAGTTGTTCGAAACGACGATAGAGCATGGGTTCTGCAGCCCGTTGTGCGGGCTCTCCTGTGCTAAAGCGGACGGGGCGCCGGATAGGCGCCGCCGTCGGGACAGGCTGCGAGATTCAGTCGAGGCGCTTGGCCGACTTGATCAGTACCGGGTCGACCGGGACATTCTGCATGCCTTGCTTGGTGGTGGTCTGGGAGTTGACGATCTGGTCCACCACTTCCATGCCGTTCACCACCTTGCCGAATACCGCGTAGCCGGCATCGCGACCCGGGTCGAGAAAGGCGTTGTCGGCAACGTTGATGAAGAACTGGCTGGTGGCCGAGTTGGGGTTGGAAGTCCGGGCCATGGCCAGGGTGCCGCGCACGTTGTGCAGGCCGTTGGAGGCTTCGTTCTTGATCGGGTCACGGGTGTCCTTCTGCACCATCTGGGCGGTGAAGCCGCCACCCTGGACCATGAACCCCGGGATCACTCGGTGGAAGATGGTGTTGGTGTAGAAGCCGCTGTCGACGTAGTCGAGGAAGTTCTTGCTGGAAACCGGCGCCTTGACCGGATCCAGTTCGATTTCGATCTTGCCGAAGCTGGTGTCCAGCATGACGTGGGGTGCCTTGGCCGGTTGTGCGGCCATCAGGTTGGCGGCAAAGAGCACGGAGCCGGCGACGAGGGCGATTTTTTTCAGCATGGGTCAGTGATCCTGGGTGGTGGTGTCGACTGTATTGATGAAGTGCAGCAGGGTCTGGTTGAAGCGCTGCGGTTGGTCCAGCGGTGTGGCGTGTCGGGAGTCCTCGATCACCACCAGCTGCGCATCCGGCAGCAGTTTGACGTAAGCCTCCTTGAGCGCCACCGGGGTGTAGTCGTGGTCGGCGCTGACGACCAGGGTTGGACAGGTGATACGGCCCAGACGTTCCTGGACTCCCCAGCCGACGATGGCGTCGAAGCTGGCGAGATAAGCACGTTTGTCGTTCTTTGCCCAGCGTTCGGCCATCTGCTGCCGTAACTCGGCTTGCTCCGGCTTGGGAAACAATCGTTGGCCCAGGGCCTTGCCGATGGCCGCCATGCTCAGCAGGCGGGCCATGCTCCAGCGCTTGAACCACTGCCAGTAGTCGTCGGCCGAGCGCAGCTTGACCTGCGGTGCGCTGTTGACGATGCACAGGCTCTTGAACAGCTGTGGCTGGTCCACGGCCAACTGGAAGCCGATCATGCCGCCCATGGACAGTCCGGCATAATGCACCGGCCCCAGGCCCAGGTGGTCGACCAGGGCTATGAGGTCGGCGGCAAAGCCCGGGATGCTGTAGCGCTCCCGAGGCTTGTCGGAGCGACCATGGCCGCGCACGTCCGGGATGATCAGGCGATAGCGGGTCGCCAGTTCCGGGACCTGTTTTTCCCAGTCCTGGGCGCTGGAGCCCAGGCCGTGGACCAGTAGCAGGGGCTCGCCCCGGCCGTATTCCTCATAGTGCAGGGTGCAACCTTCATGTTCGAAATACGCCATGGCAGAACTCCTGTTCTGGTAAATGGGACGTCAGGCTTGCTCGGGTGCGGCAAAGGGCGCATCCAGGGGCGCGGTGTCGAAGGTGCGCAACAGTTCCACGAGGATCTGCGTCGCCGGGCCCAGGGGTTTGTCCTTGTTGGAATAGAGAAAGAACGTCGGATGGCGGCTGCCGCCCTGGTCCAGGGGCAGCACCTTGAGCAGGCCCTCGTGCAGCTCGCGTTCGATCATGTGCCGTGGTAGCCAGGCGAAACCCAGGCCGCTGCTGACGAACTTCGCCGCGGTGGCCAGGCTGCCGACCGTCCAGCGCTGCTCGGCACCCAGCCAGCCCACGTCCCGCGGTTGTTGGCGGCCGGAATCGCGAATCACCACTTGCAGTTGGCTTTCCAGGTCCTGGAAGTGCAACTGTCGTTGCAGGCGGTGCAGGGCGTGTTCCGGATGGGCCACGGCGACGAACTCCACCGAACTCATCTCGGTGCCCAGGTAACCTGGAATATTGAAGCCGCTGATGGCCAGGTCGGCGACGCCTTCGAGCAGCACTTCCTCGACTCCGGACAGTACTTCCTCGCGCAGGCGCACACGGCAGCCGCGGCTCTGCGGCATGAAGGCGGTGAGGGCGCGGACCAGTCGTGCATTGGGGTAGGCGGCATCCACCACCAGCCGCACCTCGGCTTCCCAGCCTTGCTCCATGTGGTGGGCCAGGTCTTCGAGCTGGCTGGCCTGTTTCACCAGTTGCCGGGAGCGGCGCAGCAATACGCCTCCGGCCTCGGTGAGCACGGCCTTGCGGCCATCGATCCGCAGCAGGGGTACACCGAGCTGGTCCTGCATGCGTGCCACGGTATAGCTGACCGAGGATTGCGAGCGGTGCAGGGCCTCGGCGGCTTGGGCGAAGCCTCCGTGATCGACCACGGCCTGCAGGGTGCGCCATTGATCCAGGGTCACGCGGGGCGCTTTCATGAGGTGCTCCTCTTGTCCTAAGCTGGCGTTCCTTACCGGAGACCGCCGAATGAGAAAATTCTGTTGTGTGTTGCTGGCCCTGCTGCCCTTGAGCGCCTGGGCTTATCCCATCGATGTCGACAAGCAACTCAATGGCCTGAGCATCGACTACACCACCTACGATACCGACGCCGACATCGGCTCGATCCAGTTGAACAACTACGGCAAGACCGATGCCGTGTGCTCGGTGGTTTTTCGCAACGGTCCCGAATCACCGCGTACTCGCAAGGTGGAAGTCGCCGCCGGCAAGAGCCGCAGCGTGACCGTCAAGTTCAACCGCAACATCATCAAGTTGCGCCTGGACCTGAACTGCCAGGCCAAATGACCGTCGTGATACCGGTCCTGTCGATCGTGACGGGACTGGGTTCGCTTATAAACGAATTTATTGATTGGTTATAGCAGTTATTTGCGCTTTTTCATCGATATCTCTCTGTTTAATCTGCGCCCCATCGACTTACGCATACCCCGATGGAGGCTTCAGCCATGTCCCGCGTCCTGATCATTGAAAGCAGTGCCCGCCAGCAAGATTCCGTTTCTCGCCAACTGACCCAGACCTTTATCCAGCAATGGCAGGCTGCCCACCCGGCCGATTCGATCACTGTGCGCGACCTGGCCCGTAATCCGGTGCCGCACCTGGATGCCAACCTGCTGGGCGGCTGGATGAAACCCGCCGAGCAACGCAGCGCGGCCGAGCAGGACTCGCTGCAACGTTCCGACGAGTTGACCCAAGAGCTGCTGGACGCCGACGTACTGGTGATGGCCGCGCCGATGTACAACTTCGCCATCCCCAGCACGCTCAAGGCCTGGCTCGACCATGTGCTGCGTGCCGGGGTGACCTTCAAGTACACCCAGACCGGTCCCCAGGGTTTGCTCACTGGCAAGCGCGCCTATGTCCTGACTGCCCGGGGCGGGATCTACGCCGGCAGCAGCACCGATCACCAGGAACCCTACTTGCGCCAGGTCATGGCCTTCATTGGGATCCACGACGTGCAGTTCATCCATGCCGAGGGCCTGAACCTGGGCGGCGATTTCCACGAGAAGGGCCTGAACCAGGCCAACGCCCGGCTGGCCCAGGTGGCCTGAGGCGTTAATCCCCAGGTAATCGCTGGATGTTCAAGTAGCTCCTGTGTGCCCCTTCAAGCAGGTCCGCACATAGAACCTCCCTTTGCACTGGGTGCTCCTTCAGTGCCAATGCCCGATCGAACGCTTCGCGAGATCGGGCTTTTTTTTGCCGGTGATTTCACCCGCGCCGGCAAAAACGTTATCGTCGCCGCCATCCAACGATGAGGCGAGCATGGGCTATCTACTGGTTGTCACCCTGATCCAGGCGTTTTCCTTCAATCTGATCGGCGAGTACCTGGCCGGGCATGTCGACAGCTACTTTGCCGTGCTGGTGCGGGTGCTGCTGGCAGGGTTGGTGTTCATCCCGCTGACTCGCTGGCGCCGGGTGGAACCGGCCTTCATGCGCGGCATGCTGCTGATCGGTGCGCTGCAGTTCGGCATCACCTATGTGTGCCTGTACCTGAGCTTCCGGGTGCTGACGGTGCCGGAAGTGTTGTTGTTCACCATTCTCACGCCGTTGCACGTGACCCTGATCGAAGACGCCTTGAACCGGCGCTTCAATCCCTGGGGCTTGCTCGCGGCCCTGGTGGCGGTGGCGGGTGCCGCGGTGATTCGCTACGACCGGATCAACCCGGACTTCTTCATGGGCTTCCTGCTGCTGCAACTGGCCAACTTCACCTATGCCGCCGGGCAGGTGCTGTACAAGCATCTGGTGGCGCGCTATCCCAGCGACCTGCCGCACTACCGGCGGTTCGGCTACTTCTACCTGGGCGCGTTGCTGGTGGTGCTGCCGGCGTTCCTGCTGTTCGGCAAGGCACACTTCCTGCCGGATGCCCCGGTGACCTGGGCGGTGCTGCTGTTCCTCGGGCTGGTGGCCACGGCGCTGGGGTTGTACTGGTGGAACAAGGGCGCGTGCCTGGTCACCGGCGCGACCCTGGCGGTGATGAACAACCTGCATGTGCCGGTGGGCCTGCTGCTCAATTTGCTGATCTGGAACCGCCATGAAGACCTGGGCCGCCTGGCCCTCGGCGGATTGGTGATTCTGCTGGCGGTGTGGGTCAGCCGCCATGGCCAGCGCAGGGTGGCCACGGCGTGAAGGTTACAGGCGCCAGCGAGATGGGGTAGCGGTTCTACGCAGCTGTTACCCCTATCCCCAGGAGCGATGCTCTGTCCAGGACCCGCCCTATCGGCGGTTTTTTTGGGGTTCTGGTTTTTTACCTTTGAAAACAATCAGCTAGTTGAGTCAAGAGAAGAACCGAGCGCTCGGTGACGCGTCTGGCCATAAAATTGCATTCATATGTATATACAAGACATTACAAGATGAGCTGGCTTTGCTGACGCCAGTTCCTGGCAAGGGAGGGCGTTGTGCCATGAAGTTCCAGGTATTCCACGGCTGGTATGTGGTGTTGGCCACCCATGTGCTGCTGGCGCTGATCTTTGGCGGTGCCTATTCCTTCGGTGCGTTCTTCTCGCAGATCCAGGCCAATTTCGCAGTGGGGAGCTTTTCCGTGGCCTCGGTGTTTTCCCTGACGGCGTTGATCTATTACGCCATGGGGGTTGTCGCCGGCGTGCTGGCCGATCGCACTTCCACCCGGCGGGTGGTGGGGGTCGGCATCCTGTCCCTGGCCCTGGGGTTTTTCTGCGCGAGCCTGGCGTCCGGGTCGTTGTGGTGGTTCCTGCTGTGCTTCTGCGTACTGGTGGGGCTGGGCGTCGGCCTGGTGTATGTGCCGGCGGTGGCGGTGGTCCAGCGTTGGTTCGTCAGCCGGCGCAGCCAGGCTTCGGGCCTTGCCCTGGCGGGAACCGGGGTCGGGACCTTTGCCGGGCCATTGCTGGCCGGCTGGCTGATGGAGCATTTTTCCTGGGAGGCGACCCTGCAGATCTTCGCCGGCGCGATCCTGTTGCTTGGCCTGGCTGCCACGGCGCTGATCCGCAGCGGCCCCCAGGAGCTCGGGCTGTTCGCGGACGGCCTGCCTGCCATGGCCGAGCGGCCCCAGGTGGCCCCGTCCGGTCTGCACCTGGCCGAAGCCTTGGGCATGGCGCGTTTCTGGTGGTACTTCGCGGCGATCCTGTGCGGTTCGGTGGGATTGTTCGTGGCGTTGGTGCACATCAGCCCCTATGCCCGGCAGGCGGGGCTGGGTGTTTCCGAAGCCAACTTGTTGATTGGCCTGATCGGCGCCGGCAACGTCGGTGGCCGCCTGTTCCTCGGCAGCCTGGGCGACCGGATCGGCAGCCGGCGCCTGCTGGTCGCCCTGACCTTGCTCCTGGTGCTGTTGAACCTACTGTGGCTGGTGGCCGATGGCTTCATGGCGCTGGCGTTGTTCGCCCTGTGCTTTGGCGTGGCCAACGGCGGTTGCATTTCGCTCTACCCGGCCGTGGCGGCCGATTGGTTCGGCACGGCCAACCTGGGGGCTATCCTCGGTGCCCTGTACCTGTCGGTGGGGGTGGCGGCATTGCTGGGCGGCAGTTTCGCCGGCTGGTTGTTCGACCTGTACCAGGGCTACGACGCGGCGATTGGCCTGGGGGCTGCGTGCGCGTTGCTGTCCGTGCTGTTCATCCTCATGGCTTGCCGTCCTCAGCCCGATCCGCTGTTGCAGGCAGCGCCGACGGCTGCCTGAAAACGCCGGGAGCCGGGGTGGCCCAGGCGTTTTGCGGTGGGGCACAGCGCCTGATGCCGGTCAGTTAAGCAAGGTGCTCCCCGTAGGAGCAGCCGGCCGACGCTCGATTGCTCGCGATGCTCGTCGTGGCGCGTGTTTATGGGGTAAACGCAGCGCTCTGAAACCCATCGCGGGCAAGCCTCGCTCCTACCGTTTCCTTAACTGATCGGCATTTGTCAGAGCGCCTGTTTCTCGCTTGGGCCGATATGGCTGGCGCCCAGCACTGCCGGTAGCAGGCCGGCCCGCAGGTCGTTGCCGCTGGGTTGCTGGTACAGGCTCAGGCCGAACTCCGGCATCACCGCCAGCAGGTAGTCGAAGATATCCCCCTGGATTCGCTCGTAGTCGGCCCACACCGTGGTGCGGGTGAAGCAGTAGATCTCCAGGGGAATGCCCTGGGCCGTGGTCTGCATCTGGCGCACCATGCAGGTCATGTTCGGCTGGATCTCGGGGTGGCTCTTCAGGTAGGCCAGGGCGTAGGCGCGGAAGGTGCCGAGGTTGGTCATGCGCCGGCGGTTGGCCGACAGGGCGGCAACGTTGCCCTGGGCCTCGTTCCAGCTTTTGAGCTCGGCCTGTTTGCGCCCGATGTAGTCGGTGAGCAGGCGTACCCCGCTCAGCCGTGCTTCTTCGTCGTCATGCAGGAAGCGTACGCCGCTGGCATCGATGAACAGGCTGCGCTTGATCCGCCGGCCGCCGGACTGCTGCATGCCGCGCCAGTTGCGAAACGACTCGGACATCAGCCGCCAGGTGGGGATGGAAACGATGGTCTTGTCGAAGTTCTGCACCTTGACCGTGTGCAGGGTGATGTCCACCACGTCGCCGTCGGCGCCCACCTGGGGCATTTCGATCCAGTCGCCGACCCGCAGCATGTCGTTGCTGGTCAGTTGCACGCTGGCGACGAAGGACAAGAGGGTGTCCTTGTACACCAACAGGATCACCGCCGACATGGCACCCAGGCCCGAGAGCAGCAACAGCGGCGAGCGATCGATGAGGGTGGCGACGATGATGATGGCGCCGAATACGTACAACACCATCTTCGCCAGTTGCACGTACCCCTTGATCGAGCGGGTGCGGGCGTGTTCGGTGCGGGCGTAGATGTCCAGCAGGGCATTGAGCAGGGCGCTCAGGGCCAGCAACTGGAACAGGATGGTGAAGGCCATGGCCAGGTTGCCCAGGAACAGCAGGCTGGCCTTGCTCAACTCCGGCACCAGGTGCAGGCCGAACTGGATCACCAGGGAGGGAGTCATCTGTGCCAGGCGGTGGAACACCTTGTTCTGGCGCAGGTCGTTGAGCCAGTGCAGGGCGGGTTGCCGGCCCAGCAGTCGCACACCATGCAGGACCACATAGCGGGCTACCCGTCCGAGCACCAGGGCGACCACCAGCAACAGGGTCAAGCCAAGGCCAGCGTGTAGGAGCGGGTGTTGGTCGAGGGCTCCCCAGAGGTCCTGGGTATCGAGCCAGAGCTGTTTGAAATCCATGGGCTAAAACGATTCTTCTATGTGGCACAAAGAGGGGATTAGAGCATTGAACCCCGGCAAAGTTACCGTTGAGGACAAATCGGTTAACAAAAAACCAACTCTTTGCCACCGTTTGCACAAAGAAACTCGGCCTGGGCCTCCGAAACCGTTACCCTATGCAGCTGTTTTTCTGCACATCTTCGAGGTAGCACCCGTGTTTTCCCAATTCGCCCTGCACGAACGCCTGCTCAAAGCCGTGGCCGAGCTTAAATTTGTCGAGCCGACTCCGGTACAGGCCGCGGCTATTCCGCTCGCGCTGCAAGGGCGTGACCTGCGGGTGACGGCGCAGACCGGTAGCGGCAAGACCGCCGCCTTCATGCTGCCGATCCTCAATCGCCTGATCGGCCCGGCGAAAATCCGCGTCAGCATCAAGACCCTGATCCTGCTGCCAACCCGGGAGCTGGCCCAGCAGACCCTGAAGGAAGCCGAGCGTTTCTCCCAGTTCACCTTCATCAAGTCCGGCTTGATCACCGGCGGTGAAGACTTCAAGGTCCAGGCCGCCATGCTGCGCAAGGTGCCGGATATCCTCATCGGTACCCCGGGTCGCCTGCTGGAGCATCTCAATGCCGGCAACCTGGACCTCAAGGAAGTGGAAGTGCTGGTGCTCGACGAAGCCGACCGCATGCTCGACATGGGCTTTGCCGAAGACGTGCAACGCTTGGTGGATGAGTGCCCGAGCCGCCAGCAGACCATGCTGTTCTCCGCCACCACCGGTGGTTCCGGCCTGCGGGAAATGGTCGCCAAGGTCCTCGACAACCCTGAGCACCTGCAACTCAACAGCGTCAGCCAGCTCAACGAGACCACGCGCCAGCAGATCATCACGGCCGACCACAACCAGCACAAAGAGCAGATCGTCAACTGGCTGCTGGCCAACGAGACCTACCAGAAGGCCATTATCTTCACCAACACCCGGGTCATGGCCGACCGCATCTACGGCCGCCTGGTGGCCCAGGACTACAAGGCGTTCGTCCTCCACGGCGACAAGGACCAGAAGGACCGCAAGCTGGCCATCGATCGCCTGAAGCAGGGCGGGGTGAAGATCCTGGTGGCCACCGATGTCGCCGCCCGCGGCCTGGACGTCGAGGGCCTGGACCTGGTGATCAACTTCGACATGCCTCGCAGTGGCGACGAGTACGTGCACCGTATCGGTCGCACCGGTCGTGCTGGCAACGAAGGCCTGGCCATCTCGCTGATCTGCCATGGCGACTGGAACCTGATGTCGAGCATCGAGCGCTACCTCAAACAGAGCTTCGAGCGCCGCACCATCAAGGAAGTCAAGGGTACTTACGGCGGTCCGAAAAAGGTCAAGGCCTCCGGCAAGGCTGCTGGGACCAAGAAGAAAAAGACCGATGCCAAGGGCGACAAGAAAAAAGCCCTGGCCAAGTCGCCAACCAAGCGCAAGAGCGCCAACCGGCCAAAGAGTGAGAGCCCGGCCCTGGTCAGCCAGGATGGCCTGGCGCCGCTCAAGCGCCGCAAGCCCGCACCAGCCGCTGAGTAAAGTGCAGGCCTGATCGCCATTAGAAAGCCCGGACCTGGTCCGGGTTTTTTGTTTCCTGGGCCTCAGTGGTCGGTTTTTTGCTCGGCGTCGGCCAGTTCCTTGAGGCGTTGGTCAATCAACTGGCAATCGTCGGGCAGGTCCTTGTTGGCGCTGCCCAGGTTCATCTTCTGCAACTCGTCGTTGATTTCCTTGGCCTTGGCCGGGTTCTGCTCGGTGATCTTGCTGACTTCCCGGGCCAGTTGCTCGCGCTTGGCGGTGGCTTCGTCCGGGGTACAGGCCCAGGCGGGCAGGGCCAGCAGCAGGCTGCCGGCGAGAGTGAGCAGGTTCAGGGTTTTCATGGGCTGTGCCTCATGTTGTAGGCAGGGGGACATCCGGTTGAGGCGCCTGGAATGGGCAAAGTTCAGTTGGATCAGCCCAGGCAGGTGCCTTCGGGAGGGCGTGTGACGTTACAGGGGCTCGCACGTGCTGGAGGCGGGTCTTGTTCACGGCGGCTCTGGAGGCCAGGTTCAATTGACGCCTGGATAGTGGCGAATTAGTATCGCGCGCCGCTCCGGGTCAGGGGCGAATGCCGAGCGCCTGGACATGTTTCCTTGATCCGAGCCAGTGCACCTCAACGAAATCGCTTTCAAGGAAGATCCTTAATGCGCCTGCTGTCCCTGTTGTTCAGTTGTGTCCTGCTCGTGGGGTGTGCCTCCCGGCCGGATTACTACATCTCGTCCAAACCCGTACAGATTCCTGCCGACGCCACCTACTGGATCGATAACTTTGATTTGCAATTGATCGGGGAGAGCCCGCGTTTCTTGCCTGAGGACAAACTGCGCCAGCAATTGGGCACGGAACTGATCCAGCAACTGGGCAATGCCAATCGCTACGCCGCGACCAAGGACAGTGCCGATTACCTGCTGGATGTGGAGGCGGTGTACAAGCGGCGGCTCAGTGATTCCCAAGGTGGGCTGGTGTCCAAGATCGTCGATGACAATACGATCCTGGCCAGTATCGACTTCGGCTACAAGGTCCAGGTCAAGCGTGCCGGTGCCGAAGTGTTGCATTTCGCCCAACAACGCGACGGCCTCCAGCCTGCCGGTGCCATGGGCCAGTTGCGCAATATGAAAACCATGCTCGGGGTGATTACCAACAGCGGTAACTCCGATGTGGAGACGTTCTACGTCCGGGTTCTGCCGCGCTTCATCGTTCGCGATATCACGGCCATTCCGTCGCGTTGAGGCAAGCCTGCTTGCCGTGCATCCGGCAAAAACAACGGGGGAGCATGGGCTCCCCCGTGTTGTTTCTCGGCCTTTGATGGCCTACAGCGTTTTCACCGGAAAGCAGATATCGAACTCCAGCTCGCCGGTTTGATCGTATCTGGCGTCCACCGGATACAGCTCGAAGGCTGGCCGTGCGTCGGGCTGCATACCACTCTTGGGCAGCCAATCGCGGCACAGTTCGCTCCAGGTATCGGCGATATCGGGGCCTTTGCCCTGGTAGTGAGTGATCGCATAGAGGCCACCGGGTAGGGTGGTGACGACCGCAGAGTCCCGGCCCTTGAAGTCGAGGGGGACTTCGACGCAGGCATCGTAGCGGCATTTTTCGGGTGGGGTGACGTAAGGGTCGTCATGGCCGATGCCGTAGCGTGCGCGGCCCATGAGCCCGTTCTCGGCCATCCAGGGGATGACGGTCTGCTGCCAGAACAGGCCGATCCCCGGCCCGTAGGCGCCGATATAGCGCAGGTAAGCGACGCGTACGGGTGGCAGTTCCTTGATGGTGACCTTCATCGTGAGTTCCTTCAGGTGAATGAAGGCGTCAGGATCGTCGAAGGCCGGGATGTGTGTCTGATCAGGATTGCGCAATTGCCGCAGGCGTCGTTCGCGGATGTCTTCAAGGCGGCGGTGCCAGCGCTTGGGTTCGGTATCGCGCCAGGTGCTGGGCGATACCGAGAAGTGTTGCTTGAATGCCCGGGAGAAGGCTTCGCCGGAACCGAAACCGACCTCCAGGGCGATCTCCAGGACCGAGGCCTCGGGCCGGCTGGCCAGCAGGTGGGCGCCACAAGCCAGGCGGCGGCGTCGCAGGTAGACGCCCAGGGGTTCGCCGACCCAGGCGCTGAACAGGCGATGGAAATGGTAGGGCGAGAAATGGGCCACCTGCGCCAGGTCCGCCAGCTCCAGGGGCTGGTCCAGATGCTGGTCGATATGCTCCAGCACCCGGTTCATGCGCAGGGTGTATTCGTGGAGGCTGTGATAGGCGGGGCTCATGCCTACAGCTTAGTCGGCGCAGCAGCGGGACTGCCAGCGCAGTCTCGCTGCCGATCGAGTGGGCGTTCAATCCGTGCAACAGCAACCCTGTGCCTTCGGGTTGCTGGGGGTGTCGTCATAGCGGTCATGATGGCGGACCCAGTTCATGATGGGCCCCTCGTTACGGCCCTTGGGCGCCAGGTCGAGGAAGTTGTACGTGCCTATCAGCAGATCCAGGCCCCGGGTGTACGTGGAGTAGGTATGGAAGATCTCGCCCTGCTCGTTGCGATAGAACACGCTCAGGCCGGGCAGTTCTTCCTCGTTGCTGTTGATGGGCGCGTAGTTGTAGCTGGCGGTGGCAGTGCCCCGTTGCTCGTTGCTGAAGCTGACGCCGAAGTCCTGGTTGAAATCTTCGCCGGCGCTGGAGACCCAGTCGAACTGCCATCCCATGCGTTGGCGAAAAGCCTGGAACTGTTCGTAGGGCGCATGGGACACCGCCACCAGCGCTATATCGTGATGGGCCAGGTGCTGGTTGGCACCATCGAAATGATCGGCCAGGAACGAGCACCCCTTGCAACCTTCCGCCCAGCCTGCACCGAACATGAAGTGATAGACCAGTAACTGGCTGCGGCCACCGAACAGGTCCGCCAGGCTCAATGTGCCCTGCGGTCCCTGGAAACGATAAGGCTTGTCGATCCGCACCCACGGCAGCGCCCGGCGTTCGGCGCTGAGCAGGTCGCGTTGGCGGGTGAAGGCTTTTTCGTGGAGTAGATGCTGCTTGCGTGCTTCGAGCCATTGTTCCCGGGTGACCACGGGATGATCGCTGATATCCATGACGTCTCTCCTCGAACTGTGGAATGGGTCCTACACACGCTAGTCGTTTGCCATACCGTCGGATCGACAAGCTGCCCAGTGGTGCGAATGGCTTGAACGGCTGGTGTGCCTACGGGTCACAACTCAGGCAAGGCATTCCATCCTGGAGGGCGAATCAACATGGCGACTTACAATTGGGATCTGATCGAGCGTTTGCTGCACGAGGTGCAGAACGGCGCCGGCCATAGTTTCACTCCGCGGCCCTATGCCGAACAGCATGCCGCGGCGATGGCCGCCGAAGGTCAATCCACGGGCAACCTGGATGAACTGAAGACCACCGCTAGCGAGTACGAAAAGCTGCTGCTGGACCGGCACTTCATCCAGAGCAGGCCGGAGCAGGAGGGTGGCAACGGCGAGAACTTCATGCTCACCCCACGGGGTTCGAGCCTGCTGTGCCTGCTCGACAGCGGTATTCCGGGCAATGATCATCCACGCCAAGTGCTGGATGAGCAGGTCGACGCGCTGGACCCTGCCACCTTCGACGAGTTGGCCTCCAAGGCGCAGATTGCCTGAATCAGTTCTGCCTGGCGTTCTGTAAGCATTTCAAGGCGCTGAAGTCCTTGCGCACGCCGTCGAGCTTCTTCAGCAGGCGCTGGCGTTGTTCCGGGCTGCTATCGGCCATCAGGTCGACCAGCAGTCTGCGCGCAGCCTCCTCGGTATGGGCGTAGGCCTGGCGATAGTCGTCGGTCCATAGGCTTTCACGCTCGATCAGCAATTGCTCGACGCGTTGTGGGAAGTCGCTGGAGCGACGCTGTTGTACCGCGGCGCGAAATAGCGCCTGCCAGTGGGCTCGGTTGGCGATCCATTGCCGGTTCTGTTCCCCCAGCGAAACGGACCACTGTTCGACACGTCGCTGCTGGCTCGGACTCAGGCTGCCCAGCCAAGCCTTCAGGCGCTTGTCCATGCGTTGGCTGCGCTGTTCGATCTGTTGCGCCAGGGGCGGTTCCAGGTACTGCTCGCGGCGTTCCTGCAGATCCTTGGCCAGTGACTTGTTCAACTGTGCCACTTGCTGGTCGTCCAGGCCTTGCAGTAGCTCTATGGCCGACGGTGCGACCTGGCGTGCGATTTCGGCAATGGCCTGCTTGGCCTCTTGCGTGCGTGCTTGCAGGGCCTGGTCGTTGACCTGGTTGTCCTGGACCATCAATTGCAGGCGGTCGAGCCAGTCCAGGTAGCCTGGCAGCTGGGTGCTGCAATGCCAGTGCAGATGCTGCTGCAGGCGTTGGTCGAACCAGCTTTTCTGCTCGCCGGTCATCTCCAGGTAGTCGTTGAGGCTCCAGGGGATGATGACGTCAAGGTTGCGGTAGGCCAGGCCGACCCGGCTGCAGGCAGCGAGCGACAGGCCGAGAATCAGCAGCGGGATGAGCAGGCAGCGCCAGCGCGACATATCCGAGTCCCTGGGAGTGCGGTTCTTGCATCTGAACCCGGAAGGCCTCCAGCAGTTCAGCGCTCGTACTGACTAGTAGAACGCCCGCTCGGCCTTGAAGGTCAACAAGCCGTCGCATTGGCTGTTGTGCCCCGAATAGGCCGAGCAATTGCTGCCGTTGAGGCTGGAATCGCTGTAGATCAGGTTCAGGTCGATTCCCAGCCAGGGCCGCGAGAACTTGATCGACCAGTCGTTGAAGCCCGCCACATAACCCCCCTTGGCCACTGACACGGCGTTGTTGAGCCGGTAGTTGGTGTATTTGACGCTGACTCCGATGCCGAACGGCGGATTGCCGCCCAGGTCGGCGAACAGCGTGCTATTGCGCCGGTCCGGGTCATTGCTCAAGGCGGCGCCGAACCGACTGCCCAGCAGGGTCAGGCCGCCGTAGAACTCCTTGCTGTCCTGGGTGCGCAGTTGCGGGTAGTTGTAGTGGATCACCCCCAATTCGTACCCCAGGCTCCGGTCGAGCGGTTGCTTGAAGCCCAGGTAGGAATCCATCTCGAGGCGGCTTGCCGGGCTCAGGCCCATGCTCGGCGACCACTGGCCGAAGTACCAGCCGCTGTCGTGGCTCAGGTCGAGACCGCCGTGTACGGAGCCGCTGGAGGCGGGCTTGACCAGGCCTTGGGCCATGCTGCGGCTGGGGCTGGTGCCGAGCTTGAGGTCGAAGTCGCCCAGTTCGCGCTGAAAGATCTGGCCGTGGGCCAAGGGGCAGGCCAGCAGCAGGGCCAAAGCCATAATTGAAGGTTTGAGCATGCAGCACTCCTTGAACTGCGTGGAGTGTCAACCTGAAGGCGGGCTGAAACGTTTATTCCGTGGGCGCAAGGATACCGGCCTGCGCTTGTGGATAGAGGCCGTTCGTCGGTTTTCCAAGGAGGGGGGAGTAGCAGAGGTGCCAGTCCTGGCGCTTCATGGGTAAGCGCCGAGGGACCAGGACAATACGCGAGGGGTTACTTCTTGCCGAGGCTGATCTGCTTGGAGGGGCTGAAAGTCTGGCCGCTGACGCCCTTGGCGATCTGCTGGATTTCGCCGCCGGATTTCAGGAACGCTGCGATCTGTTCGTTGATGGATTCGCTGGTTTCAACGGCGGGAGCTGGTTTTGCTTTACTGCTGTTGGATGCTTTTACTCGCATGGCGGCCATTTAACCTTCGGGAAAATTAATTTGGCCAGCCATCCTAACAGAATTATTCGATAATTGTCCGTTGGGCATTCTCCGGCGCACTAGCGCAGGTCTTTCTTATTCCTGAATTTATCTTGCAAATGGCCTTATAAGTCACTGTTTTAAATCAGGACTTGTGGCGTTGGGCGCCAGCCCGGGCTGGCGCTGTTGTCGTTGCCCAAGCCCGGATCGGCCTGACGAGTGGAGCGCCAGGCGATGCCTGGTCAGGAATCTCCGGGGCTTGGCGCGGATTTTCTCCATGGCCGTCTCCCGAGCGTCAACCTGGACATGGAAAACAGGTAGAATGCCGCCCACGCAATGAGGGTATTGGAAATGGCTTTAGTCGGGCGCTACAACAGCTTGCAAGTGGTTAAGCATACTAACTTCGGTTTGTATCTGGATGGCGGTGCGGATGGCGAGATATTGCTGCCCAATCGTTATATTCCGAAGGATATTCCCAGCGAAGATGAAGATTGGCTGAATGTCTTTGTCTATCTGGACAGTACCGACAAGTTAATTGCAACGACCGAGAAACCGAAAGTTCAAGTAGGCGAATTTGCCAGTCTGAAGGTCGTCGAGGTCAACAGTATCGGCGTATTCCTGGACTGGGGGCTGCCCAAGGACCTGCTGCTGCCGTATTCGGAAGAGAAGCGCCAGTTGAATGCCGGCGATTACTGCGTGGTGCACGTCTATCTGGATCGCCATACCCGCCGTATCACCGCCACCGCTCGGCTGGATCGCTACCTGGACAAGACGCCGGCCAACTACCAGGCTGGCCAGGAAGTCGACTTGCTGGTGGTGGAGTCCACCGACATGGGCTTCAAGGCCATCATCAACAACAAGCACTGGGGCCTGATCCACAAGAACGAAGTGTTCAAGTTCCTGCGGCCAGGCATGCAGGAAAAGGGCTTTATCAAGGAAGTGCGGGCCGACGGCAAGGTCAGCCTGAGCCTGCAACCGGTAGGCGAGCAGGCCGGCAGCAGCCTGAATGCCAAGATCCTGGCCAAGCTGCGGGAAAGCAACGGTACCCTGGCTGTCAGCGACAAGAGCGATCCGGCGTTGATCAGTCGTTTGTTCGGTGTCAGCAAGGGCAACTTCAAGAAAGCCATCGGCGCGCTCTACAAGCAAGGGCAGATCGTCATCCACGCCGATCGTATCGAACTCAGCTAAGACTCTCTGCGGGCCTGGCCTGCGCATTCCCGATGATCAGGCCGGCCTGCGCCCAGCCGTTGGGCACGACAGCACCAATTTGCCGCGCAGGTTGGTGCTTGTGATCGACTCAGGCACCAGCGCCATCGCGCAACCACAGGCGCAGCGATGTGCCTGTATTTCCATGGGGATGTAGCCGCTCCCATGCACAGGGTCATCAGGTGCAAGATCGCCATCAAAGGAAGAATCATGGATTTCAAGGGAAAAACCGCGATTGTCACTGGGGCCGGGAGAGGGCTGGGCCTGGCGTATGCCTGTAGCCTCGCCGAGCAGGGCGCCCAGGTCGTGATCAGCGACTTGGGGACGGACCGGTCCGGTGCCGGTAGCGAGATGCAGGTGGCTTTCCAGGCTGCCGAGGGGCTAAAAGCCCAGGGCCGGAACGTGATTGCCCACGCTGGAGATCTGGCCGATGAACAGGTTGCCCGGCAGTTGGTGGAGCTGGCTGTCGAGACCTTCGGCGGCTTGGACATCATCATTCACAACGCTGGCTGGGTGGGGTACCAGGGGATCGAGGACGCGGAGGCCGGCTTTCTCCAGCGAGCCCTGGACGTCAACATCCAGGCCCCAATCTGGCTGTGCAAGCATGCCTGGAAATACCTCAAGCGCTCCGAGGCCCCACGGGTGGTACTGACCACCTCCGATCGGGCCATGTACCAGCAATACGCCCAGACCGGCCTGGCAGCCTACGCAGCGGGCAAGATGGCGCAGTTGGGCATCATGAATGCCCTGAGCATGGAGGGCCTGGAGCATGGGATCCTGGTGAATGCAGTCTCGCCGGTGGCCAAGACCCGGATGTGGGGGATAACGCAAGCCCCCAGCGACCTCAAGCCGGAATGGGTCAGCCCCGGGGTGATCTACCTGGCCAGTGCTGCCTGTCGCGATACCGGCTATGTTCTGCGGGCCAGCAATGGTCAGTTCACCGCGACTCGCTTCAGTGAGAATCCGGGAGTCGATTATCCGATGGACCTGGCCCGGGTCGAGGCCGCCAGCGCCGAGGAGATCGCCCGGCTCTGGGAGAGCATCAGGGAGTCCTGAGCGTGCGCTCAGGTCAGTGCCGTACACGAGCGGGCCTGGGGTTGCCGGGCCAATAGCAGGCCACCACTGAGCAGTAGGCCAACACCGGCCACCATCAACGCCAGCTGCAAGCTGCCGCTGAAGTGGCTGCTCAGGGCGGCCAGCAAGGGGCCGCTCAGCTGGCCTGTGGCAAAGCAGGCGGTGAGCAGTCCGGTATTGCGTTGGGCTGCCTGGGGCGCCAGTTCCCGGGAGCGCTGCATCACCAGTTGCATGCAGGACAGGAACGGCGTGCCACACAGCACTACCCCCAGCAACAATCCCCAGCCGTTGCCCAACAGGCAGGCGAAGACACCGGCCGCCTGTAGCCACAAGGTTGCGATCAGCCATTGGCGAGTGCCGTCCGGTGTGTGCCGGCGCAGGCTGACCAGGGCCACGCCCAGTGCTGCGGCGAGGCCGAAGCCGGGCCAGAACAGGTCGGCCTGCCACTGGCCCTGGAACCGTGCGCTGGCCATTTGCGAGAGGAAGGTCGCCGGGATGATGTAGCCCACCCCATACAGGCCATAGACCAACCCCAGGCGCCCAATCCCCTGGCCATTGGACACGGCATCCTGTCGGGTACTGCCTGGCGTCGTGGTGGGAGGCGGCAGGATCGGCAGGACCGCCAGTAGCATCAACAGCCCTGCGGCGGCATACAGCAGCCACAGGTCGGCTGAGTCGTGCCCCAGTAGGTTGGACCCCAGGGCCAACAGGCCGGTGAGCATGATGCCCAGGCCCGGCCCGGCGAACACCAGGGCGCCCAGCCGGGGTCGACCGGCAGCCAGGGCCAGGGGTTGGCTCAGGGCGGTGATCATCACCAGCACCCAGGCACTGGCCACGCCGGTCCCGAAACGCAGCAACAGATGCGGCCAGAACCCCCAGGCCCAGAACGAAGCCAGTGTCAGCAGCACGCACAACCAGAGTCCCCCCAGCAAGCGCAGGCGTACCTGGGGCGGGCGCCGGGCGAACATCGCATCCAGTGCGCCGAGGAGATAGCCCAGGTAGTTGGCGGCAGCGACCAGCCCTCCAGCGGTCAGGTCGACCTGGCCCTCGCTGATCAGGTGCGGCAACTGTGGGGTCAGGGCGAAGCGACCAATGCCCATGGCGATCATCAAGGCAATGAAGCTGGCGAGTAGGCGGATCAGGGGGGACATGACGGTTTTTCCGGCGGCAGGAACAGTGACCGCCAGGCTAGAGCGAATTGACTTTCGTTAAAAATGAATAATATTAAGCAACTTGTTCAGTTTTGGAGAAGGTCATGGAGTTCAGCCAGTTGCGTATTTTCCAGGCAGTGGCCGAGGAAGGCTCCATCACCCGTGCGGCGGAACGTTTGCACCGGGTGCCATCGAATCTCTCGACCCGCCTCAAACAACTGGAGGAGCAGTTGGGCGTCGAATTGTTTCTGCGTGAACGCCAACGCCTGCAATTATCGCCAGCGGGCAAGGTGCTGCTGGACTACACAGCGCGTCTGTTCGCCTTGCGTGACGAGGCCCAGGCCGCGGTACAGGGCGGCCAGCCAGCCGGAGACTTCGTCCTGGGCACCATGTACAGCACCGCGGCGATCCACTTGCCTGGGTTGCTGGCGCGTTATCACCGGGCCTATCCGGCAGTGAACCTGCAGGTGCAGTCCGGACCCACCGGGGAATTGCTCGAGGGCCTGTTGACTGGGCGCCTGGATGCGGCGTTGGTGGACGGACCGCTGGAACTGGCGGGGCTGGACGGCGTTGTCTTGTGCGATGAGACCCTGGTGCTGATCACCGAGATCGAGCATCCGCCGGTGCGCACGGCCCTGGATGTGGAGGGGCGAGCGGTGTTCACCTTTCGCCAGGGATGTTCCTATCGCATGCGCCTGGAGTCCTGGTTCTCCCACTACCATGCGGCCATGGGGCGGGCGATGGAGATCGAGTCCTACCAGAGCATGCTGGCCTGCGTGATTGCCGGTTCCGGTGTGGCCCTGATGGCTCGCTCCATGCTCGACAGCCTGCCGGGACGCGATCGCGTAGCGGTCCATCCCCTGGCCGAGCCGTTCACTCATTCCACCACGTGGCTGATGTGGCGCAGAGGCATGGTTGGGGCCAATCTCAATGCCTGGATCGAGTTGCAACAAGGCTCTTTCGAGGCGATGGAGCAGCCGGCGAGGGCCATGGCGTGAGTCCGTGGGCGATTGGCCATAATCCGGTAACAGTTCATTGCCATCACGGAGCGGCGCGCAGGAAAACTTAGGGCTATTATCTGCATTAAGGCGGCACAGACTTCGCCGCTCGGCACGACCCTTGAGGGGGCACTATGAAAGACAAATTGCAAAGCTGGCTGCACGACCTTGGTGTCGCACTGGGCCTGATCGAGCCACCGCTGCAACCGGTGCCGATTCCTACCGATGAAGAGCTACGGCGCCGCCAGCAACGCCGTCGTTGACCTCGATGCGGGAGCGCAGGGCAGGGATCCTGGACTGCGTTTCCCGTGTGTCGACCAAGGCCCGGCGCTTCAGGTCATTCCTCCTGTTGCCCTGACTTTTCCAGCAGCCACTCCACCAGCTCGTGGACGTTTGACAGGCTGGCCAGTATCCGCTGCTCTTCCTCCGTCGAGATGCATAACTCGAACCTGTCCTCCAGGCGCCAGAGCAGTTCTTCAATATCGCCACGTTCCAGCCCCAGGGCCTGCAAGTTGCTGTCGCCGTCCAGGCACAGGCGTTCGCCCAGCCAACTGCGGATCAATGCAAAGACCGCCCGACGGGCTTCGCCCCGGTTCATCTGCCTGGTTCCGGTGTGGTGAGCGGTCGTCACTGATGCACGGGCTGCAGATGCCGGCGCCGGGTTTTTTCCAGGATGAACTGGCTCAGCTCGCTGATGGAGTGGATCCAGTACAGGTCGTGTTCGGGGTCGAGCCGGACGTCGAACTCGCACTCCAGGCTGTGCAACAAGGCTTTCAGGTCCAGGGAGTAGGTATCGATCTGGGCCTGGCTGGGAGGGATTGGCCACTTTTGCGCCATCTGGACTTCTATGGCGTGGCGAATGCTTCGCTGGATATCGAAACGGTCCATAAACACCTCAGGGCAGGGAAGAGGTTTTTATTGTTATGACCCCGTCCAAGGGTGATGCGATAGCGCGCACAGATGCTGCCAGCGATCCATGTACTGCCCTCCTGCGGGAACAGTCGTCGCTGATTCAGAGTACAGCACAGGTTTTTTCCCGGTGAGATGACCACTCGTCCTGTCAGGGGCCTGGCGAGCGGGGTACAGGCCTTGTCGTTAGGCTCTTTTGTGCTGGTGAAAAAAAACGGATGTGGCCACCGACGCCACATCCGTCGAAGAAAACTTCAGGCAGTCGCTTTCAGGATCAGATCGCGCTGGCCAGGGACGCCGGGCGCCGGGAAGCCAGGCTGACCACCACGAAGCTCACCAGGCCGGCCATCAGGCTGTAGTAGATCGGGGTGTTGGCATCCAGGCCGTCCTTGAACATGAACACCAGGGCGGTGATGAACCCCAGGCTCATGCTGGCGATGGCGCCGGCGGTGGTGGCGCGCTTCCAGAAGATCGCCCCGATCAGCGGGATCAGCATGCCGCCTACCAGCAGGTTGTAGGCCAGGGTCAGGGCGCTGATCACGTCGTTGACCACCAGCGCGATACCCAGCACCACGATACCGGTGAGCAGGGTGAACAGACGGTTGATCCCCAGGCTCGATTGCTTGCCGCCACGCAGCCGTGGCAGCAGGTCCTCGGTCAGGGTGGTGGAAGCGGCCAGCAGGCCGGCGCTGGCGGTGGACATCATGGCGGCCAGGGCGGCAGCGATCACCAGGCCGCGGATGCCGTCCGGCAACGAGGCCTTGACGATGGCGGCGAAGGCGTTGTTCGCGTTGTCCAGGTCCGGCAGCAGCACGTGGGCGGCCATGCCGATCAGGGCGCAGGCCAGGCCGTAGAGCACGCAGTAGAAACCCGCCAGGGTGCCGGCGTACTGGGCGACCTTCTCGGTCTTGGCGGTGAACACCCGCTGCCAGATGTCCTGGCCGATCAGGATGCCGAAGAAGTAGATCATGAAGTAGGTGATGATGGTGTCCCAGCCGATGGTGGTGAAGCTGAAGCTCGAGGCCGGCAGCTTGGCCACCAGTTCATCCCAGCCGCCGACGCGGTACAGGCAGATCGGCAGCAGCAGGAACATCAGGCCAACGGTCTTGATCACGAACTGGACGATGTCGGTCAGGGTCAGCGACCACATGCCGCCAATCGCCGAGTAGATCACCACCACTCCGCCGCCCAACAGGACCGAGAGCCAGAACGGCAGGTTGAACAGCACTTGCAGTACGGTGCCGATGGCGAGGATCGAGGTCACGCCGATCATCAGCGCGTAGGCCAGCATGATCACCGCGCTGGCCTGGCGGGCCATGGGGTTGTAGCGCTTTTCCAGGACCTGGGTCACGGTGAAGATCCGCAGCTTGAGCAGCGGCTTGGCCAACAGCAGGTTCAGGGCGATGATCCCGGCGCCGAGGGCGGCGCACAGCCAGAAGCCGGAGATGCCATGGACGTAGCCCAGGCGTACGGTGCCGACGGTGGAAGCGCCGCCCAGCACAGTGGCGGCCATGGTACCCATGTACAGGGTCGGGCCCAGGTTGCGCCCAGCCACCAGGTAGTCCTCGTGGGTCTTGGCCTTGCGCATGCCGTAGTAGCCGAGCACGAGCATGCCGACGGCATAGATGAGTACGACGAATAGATCTAGAGCCATGATGGCGTGTCTCCGATTATCTTTTTTATGTGAAACAAACAGGTCATGTGCCGCAGTGGCTGGCCTGCCACCGGGCGTGGTCAGGCGGCTTGGCGCAGGGTGCTTTGCCGGGAACGTCGGGCGCGCTTGTGGGCACGCGGAGCCTCGGGGCCGTGGGGCTCTGGCTCCGGGAAGGATCCCGGCAGAGTGCTTCCGGGGCCACCGAGCGAGGAGGGGGCGAGGGGAGGCGAAAGGCGGCGGGATGAACCGCCGATGCGTTCGGGAACCGCGCGACGGGCGCCGCCAGAAATGGCGCGCAGGCGATCGCCGGATCCCGCGTTGCGTGCGTGGCCGAGAATCCTTTCGGCCCGATTGGTTTCAGTGCTGCTAAGGCGTGTTTCTTTGTTGTTGTTATTCATGATCTGCTCCGATCACATTGGCTAAGGGGGTGGCAGCCCTTCCGGCATCGCGGACAAAAATTCGTGGCAGGCCAGCCATAGGCCTTCTTGTTGTTGGCGAAACCGGCAGGTTCCGCGCTCCTGGCTAAAGTGTTGCTCCCCTTGCATGCGCGGCATCGTGGCCACGTCATGAATAAACACGACGGCATCGGCTTTTAGGCCGGCGACGACGTTGCTCGCGGTGCGTTTGCGCACCGCGAAACCATCCTTGGCACGCCGCCGATCCTGCGATGCCGGCCCGGCATCACGGGGCAGCACCGGCTGGGTACGGCAGTGGCGCAAGCTGGCATCGACCGTTGGCGCCGCAGCCCATCCGGCTGCGGCGTCGAGAGCGTATTGCCGCTTGTTCATCCGCTGGTTCTCAGCGATGGGCTACGCCCGGCAGTACGCAGAGCATTTCGTAGAGCAGGTTGGCGCCCAGCAGCGAGGTGTTGCCGGTGGTGTCGTAGGGTGGCGAAACCTCCACCAGGTCGCAGCCCACCAGGTCCAGGCCCTGGCAACCACGGACGATCTCCATGGCCTGGATGGTGGTCAGACCGCCGATTTCCGGGGTGCCGGTGCCAGGGGCCCAGGCCGGATCGATACCGTCGATGTCGAAGCTCAGGTACACCGGGCCACCACCGACTTTCTCGCGGACTTCGGCCATCAGTGGCGCCAGGGATTTGTGCCAGCACTCTTCGGCCTGGACCACGCGAAAGCCCTGCTTGCGGCTCCAGTTGAAGTCCTCGGCGGTGTATCCCTGGGCCCTCAGGCCGATTTGCACCACGCGGTCGCAGTCCAGCAGGCCTTCTTCCACCGCGCGGCGGAAGGTCGTGCCGTGGGCGATCTTCTCGCCGAACATGTGGTCGTTGACGTCTGCGTGGGCATCGATGTGCACCAGGCCGACCTTGCCGTGTTTCTTGTGGATGGCCCGCAGGATCGGCAGGGTGATGGTGTGGTCACCGCCCAGGGTCATGGGAATGACGTTGTGCTCGAGAATGTCGTCGTAGGCTTCTTCGATGATGCGTACGGCGTCCAGCAGGTTGAAGGTGTTGATGGCCACATCGCCGATATCGGCCACGTTCAGCGAGTCGAAAGGTGCGGCGCCGGTGGCCATGTTGTAGGGACGGATCATCACCGATTCAGCGCGGATTTCCCGCGGGCCGAAACGGGTGCCGGAGCGTAGCGAGGTGCCGATGTCCAGAGGGACGCCGACGAATGCGGCGTCCAGGCCGGCAGGGCTGGGAACATGGGGAAGACGCATCATGGTGGCGATGCCGCCGAAACGCGGCATTTCGTTGCCGCCCAGTGGTTGGTGGAGATTCTTGTCCACGGGATAGGCCTCATCGTTGTTTTATTTATGGGGTCGACGGCGCAGCGGCGCCTGCTTGTCTGACCAAGTGGGCCGATTCTGCGAAATGTAGTGCGCGGAAAGAATCGCTACGAGCAAATACTTAGTTCAGAATTTTCTAAACTAATGCCAGGCGGCACGCTAGACTCGTGCCGCCTCTACGAGGCATCTGTACACAGGGTTCTCACCTCCCCTGGCTTGCCAGGGCTGGCGCAATCCGGGGTGCCCGGCTCGCTGGAAAATATGCATGAGGAGGCTCGGGGCTGTCCTTCAGCTTGTCGAAGTCTTTTTCTCGGCCACGGAACCGGTGGCTTGTCACCTGTTGCTGGAGCTTGTCATGGCTAACGCTTTACCTGATCTGAAACTATTGCGCATCTTCGTTAGCGTGGTGCGGCACCAGGGGTTCGCCAATGCCCAGCATGAACTCAACCTCTCGACATCGGCCATCAGTACCTACATGAGCCAGTTGGAGGCGTCTCTGGGGCTGGTGCTGTGCCACCGTGGTCGTGGTGGCTTCAGCCTGACCAGCAAGGGCGAATTGTTTCATCAGGAGACCCTGCGCCTGCTGGCCGAGCTGGAAGGTTTCGAACAGTACGCCGCGGCCCTCAAGGGCGAGTTGCGCGGGACCCTGAACCTGGGGGTGATCGACTCCACGGTGAGCGACAAGGCCCTGCCGTTCGCCGAGGCTATTGGTGCCTATAGCCAGGAACATCCGGCGGTGCATTTGCACCTGTCGGTGATGAGCCCCCATGAACTGCAATTAGGGGTCCAGGACAATCGCCTGGACCTGGCCATCGGTGCTTTTTCCACGCGCATGAGCGCCCTGGTGTACATGCCGCTGTATCGCGAGCAGCATTGGCTGTATTGCAGCAACCGCCATCCGTTGTACAGCGAACGGCGCATTCCCGAGCAAGTCATCACCCAGCAGCGCATGGTGGGGCGTGGCTACTGGAGCCAGGCCGAACTGGCCCGGCATGGTTTCAAGCACAGCGCCGCGACGGTGGAAAGTATGGAAGCGCAGTTGATCCTGGTGCTTTCCGGCGCCTATATCGGCTACTTGCCGGAGCATTACGCCCAGGCCTGGGCCGACAAAGGCGACCTGCGGGTGTTGTTGCCGGCGACCTTCGGCTACCAGGCACCGTTTTCCATGATCATGCGCCGTGGTCGAGGCCGTGAGCCGTTGATCCAGACCTTTCGTGATCTGCTCAAAGCCCAGCTCAACCAGTCATAAGGAATTCCCATGTCCCGAGCACGCTGCGAGCGTTGCCTGCGCCCCTGTGGTCACTGCCTGTGCCCGCTGATCCCCGAGTTGCCCAGTCGTACCCGGGTTCTGGTACTGCAGCACCCCAGCGAGGTCGGCCATGCCTTGAATACGGCGCGGTTGGCGGCGCTGGGGCTGAACAATGCCGAATTGAGAGTAGGGGAGGTGTTCGAGGATCTGCCAGAACTGCTCGCTCGTCCCGGTTATCGGGCGCACTTGCTGTTCCCGGCGGACGATGCCCAGCCACTGCAGCCCTATGGGATGACGGATGAGCCGTTGTTGCTGGTGGTGCCCGATGGGACCTGGCGCAAGGCGCGCAAGCTGCTGCACCTCAATCCGCTGCTGGCAGCCTTGCCCAGGGTCACGCTGGAGGCCGCATCACCTTCGCGCTATCGCTTGCGCAAGGCTCCGGGGCCCGGTGCCTTGTCGACCCTGGAGGCCATAGTCCAGGCCCTCGAGGTCCTTGAGGCTCCCGCGTCGTTCGAGCCACTGCTGCGTCCATTCGAGTCCCTGATCGAAGGGCAGATTGCGGCCATGGGTGCCGAAACCTATCAGCGCAACCACCTCAAGCCCTGAGTTAAGGCGAGGTATGCCAGGCCCGGATTTCAGGGGCGATGCAGGGTTTTCTGGCGCAGGATATAGAGGCTCACCAGGATTGCGCTGGCAAGCATGAAGCCTCGCGCCCAGGGCAACGGTACCAGGTAGCAGGACAGGCCAATGCTCAACCACATCAGGCCGATCGCATAGGCCTTGCCCTTGAGTGGGATGCCATTGCCGTCCAGGTAGTCTCTGATCCACGGGCCCAGGCGTGGATGCTGAACCAGCCAGCGATAGAAACGTGGGGAGCTACGGGCAAAGCAGGCCGCCGCGAGCAACAGGAAGGGGGTGGTGGGTAAAACCGGAAGGAAGATGCCGAGTACCCCCAGCGCCACGCTCAACCAACCGATGGTCAGTAGAACGTAGCGCAGCAGCAGGGGGCGTTGGCCTATGGGCTTGGCCATAGGCGAAGACTCAATGGTGACGGGGCTTGAGCAGTGCCGGCTTTTCATCAGGGGCGTTGCACAGCAGGTACAACGCTGTCAGGGCCTCGGGGATCTGCACGATCATGTCGTCCATCAGGTTGGCATCGCTGGCGATATCGGAGAACTCGGGCTGTTCGTCGAACAAGCCGGAGCCCACCATGATCGGCAGGAGCATCTCGCTGACTTCTTCCTCGGCGGTTTCGAACCAGGCCGCTTCACGCAGGAATACGCCTTCCATGAAGCCGATGCACCAGCCGCGCAGGTCGGAGTCGTCCGGGTCGTCGCCCAGGTCGAGATCGCAGGGCAGCTCGAACTCCTCGTCGGAGGCCAGCTGGCGTGCGATATGTGCCTTGAGGGCCAATAGGGTCGACTCGATCGCCTCGCGTTCGGCGTCATCGCGATAGTGCGGTTCCTCGGCGAACAGGGTGTCGATCCACTCGCGCTCGGGAACGCTTTCCGAACAGATCGACAGCGCGGTCAGGTAGCCATGAGCGGCCACGTAGTCCAGCGCCTCGTCGTGCAGATCATCTGCGTCGAGGAAGACTTGCAGGCGGGTTAGTTGCTCAGCGAAGGACATTGACGGCTACCTTGGGGAATAAACGATGCTGAATTCTAGGCTTTCTTGAGCGCTCAGGCCAGCTACGTGGCAGATTCGAGCGGTTCTAAAGGTTACCAGCGGTCCATTGCAGTCGCCCTCTGTGGCGGAGGGCTCGGGTATACTCGCGCGTTTTGTGATGCCTGGCAGGCTGGCGACGGGACCAGACACGTCCGCTAACGCAAATGCCGATGAGCCCCGTCGGCATTTCGGTCAACCTGCAGGGCAGGGGGTGTACCGGTCCGATGACGAACAGCGTCGTCGGGCCCAGGTGGACTGGCCGGGCGATCGACCGCTGGCAGCGACCCTGGTGATTTCAGCAATTTTTGGAGTTCTTCATGCTCGAACAGGCTCAGCGCGTCCTCAAGGACATCTTTGGCTACGACAGTTTCCGTGGTCGCCAGGGTGCGATCATTGAGCGCGTGGCCAGTGGTGGCGATGCCTTGGTGCTGATGCCCACCGGGGGCGGCAAGTCCCTGTGCTTCCAGGTGCCGGCGCTGTTGCGTGATGGCCTGGCGGTGGTGGTATCGCCGCTGATCGCGCTGATGGATGACCAGGTGGCCACGCTGGAGGAGCTGGGAGTCGCGGCGGCGGCCTTGAACTCCACCTTGAGTCCCGAGCAACAGCGTGATCTGGCCGTGCGTATCCGCCGTGGCGAAGTGAAGATGCTCTACCTGGCTCCAGAGCGCCTGGTCCAGCCACGGATGCTGGCTTTCCTGCAAAGCCTGGAGATTGCCCTGTTCGCCATCGATGAGGCCCATTGCGTTTCTCAGTGGGGGCATGACTTTCGCCCGGAGTACCTGCAGCTGGGGCAGTTGGCGCAGATGTTCCCGAATGTTCCGCGTATTGCCCTGACGGCCACCGCCGACAAGCGCACCCGAGAAGAGATCGTCAACCGCCTGCACCTGGAGAATGCCGAGCGCTTCCTCTCCAGCTTCGACCGCCCGAACATTTTCTATCGCATCGTCCCCAAGGAGCAGCCGCGCAAGCAATTGCAGGCGTTCCTCAACGAGCGCCGCAGCGATGCAGGGATCGTCTACTGCCTGTCACGCAAGAAGGTCGATGAGGTGGCGGCGTTCCTCTGTGAGCAGGGTTTTACCGCCTTGCCCTATCACGCGGGGCTGCCCAGCGAGCTGCGTGCCTATCACCAGAAGCGCTTCCTCAATGAAGAGGGGCTGATCATGGTGGCGACCATCGCTTTCGGCATGGGTATCGACAAGCCCAACGTACGTTTTGTCGCCCATATGGATCTGCCCAAGTCCCTGGAGGCGTACTACCAGGAAACCGGTCGTGCCGGCCGTGACGGCCTGCCAGCAGATGCCTGGATGGCGTATGGGCTGCAGGACGTGCTGATGCTCAAGCAGATGTTGCAGAACTCCGAAGGGGATGAGCGTCACAAGCGCCTCGAACAGCACAAGCTCGATGCGATGCTGGCGCTCTGCGAGGAGACCCGTTGTCGGCGCCAGACGCTGCTGGCCTATTTCGATGAGGACATGCCGCAGCCTTGCGGTCATTGCGACAACTGCGTCGATGGAGTGCAGACCTGGGATGCCACCGAGCCGGCGCGCCAGGCACTATCGACGATCTACCGTACCGGCCAGCGCTATGGTGTCGGTCACCTGGTGGATGTGTTGCTGGGCAAGGATACGGAAAAGGTCCGCAGTTTCGGCCATCAGCACTTGTCGGTGTTCGGCGTTGGCAAGGCTCGCAGCGAAGGCGAATGGCGCTCGCTGTTCCGTCAACTGGTCGCCCGCGGGTTGGCGGATATCGACCTTGAGGGGTATGGCGGCCTGCGCTTGAGCGACAGCTGTCGTCCCTTGCTCAAGGGGGAGGTCACGCTGGAGCTGCGTCGGGATCTCAAGCCTCAAAGCGCGGTCAAGAGCAGCACCAGCCAGGCCAGCCAGCTGGTACGGGGAGAGGAGCGCGAGCAATGGGAGTCGTTGCGGGCGTTGCGCCGCAAGCTGGCGGAAGAGCATGGCGTCCCGCCTTATGTCATCTTCCCCGACTCGACCTTGCTGGAGATGCTTCGCAGCCAGCCGGGCTCCATGGCCGAGATGGCTCGGGTCAGTGGCGTCGGTGCGCGCAAGCTGGAGCGTTATGGCGCCGCGTTCCTCGAAGTGCTGGGCGGCGCTGCGCAGGCGCCGAAAGTGGTCGCCGATCTGCGCCACGAGCTGATCACCCTGGCCCGCGCCGGAATGACTCCAATGCAGATTGCCGGCCAGTTGCAGTGCACGGAGAAGAACGTCTACACCCTGCTGGCCGAGGCGATCGGCAAGCAGCAACTGTCTCTGGAGCAGGCACTGGACCTGCCTGAGGATCTGCTGGGGGAAATCCAGGATGCGTTCCTCGATGGCGAGGGCGAATTGCCGCCGGTGAGCGAAGTGAGCGAGTTGTTCGCCGGCCGGGTACCTGAAGGTGTGTTGTATTGCGTACGTGCCGCCCTGCAGTCGGAGTTCGAGATCTAGGTGGGGTGCGTCAATGTTGTAACGATTCAGTGCCTTACGGGCCTTGCCTCTTGGCAAGGGTCATGCTTAGCTGACTAATAATTAGTTTTCCCTTTATTTTCAGCCTGATCATGAGTGTTTTATGCCGTTGACCGATGAACACCGTTTTGGCATGCAGCTGGCGCAGATGTCCCGCGGCTGGCGTGCTGAACTGGACCGCCGCCTGGCTGGCCTGGGCTTGTCCCAGGCTCGCTGGTTGGTGTTGCTGCACCTGGCCCGTTTCGAAGAGGCGCCGACCCAGCGTGAGCTGGCACAAAGCGTCGGTGTGGAAGGGCCGACCCTGGCTCGCCTGCTCGATAGCCTGGAAACCCAGGGCCTGGTCCAGCGCCAGTCGGTGGTGGAGGATCGCCGGGCGAAGAAGATCGTCCTTTGTCCCTCGGCTCGGCCCTTGATCGAGCAGATCGAAACCATCGCCACAGCCTTGCGCCACGAACTGTTCATTGGCGTCGATGAAGAAGACATGCGGGTTTGCATGCGCGTCCACGGACGTATCCTGGCCAATCTGGAAAAATCCTGAGGCTTGCCCGGGGTCTCCTGGCCCCGGTGCACCTCGTCTCCCTTACCCGATCCCGCCCAAGGCCCGCCGTGCCTCTGGGGCCTTCGTGCCTATCCGTCAAAAAGACTGGCCAAGGTTCAGCGACAGGGCCTTCTGGTTTTCGTCGTTGATGCCATAGCTGAAATTCAAAGGGCCCAGTGGGGTGTCGAAGCCGAGGAAAATACTCGCTGCATTGATGTAGCCGCTGTCGAAGGCATTGTCATTGTTCCAGGCCCGGCCTCGTTCCAGGGAGCCGCCCAGGTACAGCGGGAAGTCCAGTGGCAGGTAGGAGCGCGGGGTCAGGCGGCGGAAGTACACGGCACGGGCCAGGCTGATGTTTTGCCCGGACAGGGCGTCCTGGCGAAAGCCCGACAATTGCCGTGCCCCGCCAAGCAGGAAGCTGGATGTCACCACGTCGGCATTGTCCAGGGTCCGGCCATAGCGACCGCCGAGGATAAAGGTGTTGGGGCCGCTGCTCAGGGCCTTGTCCAGCTTGAATTCCCATTGCCGGTAGTGTTTGTCCGAACCCAGGCCAGGCTCGAACTGGCGCAGGGTCAGGTGGATGTCTTCACCCGAATGCGGGAAATAGACGTTATCCAGGGAGTCGAAGGAGTACTGCAACTGGTAGTAGCCTTCGTTGAAGCTCCTCTTGGGCAGGTTCTGGTCGCCGATGCGTACATCGGCATTGCCCCAGGCTTCGCCGACACCCAAACGCACCTCGCCACTGTTGCCGATCTGACGACCCAGGTTGAGGCCCAGGCCGTAGCGTTCAACCCGGTATTCGGCGATCGGGTCGTTGTCCAGGGTCGCCTCGACATTCTGCGACTCGACACCGACGAAGGGGGCGATGAAGTAGCGCGATCCTGCGTCCAGTGGCTGGTAGAACTCGCTGTACAGCTCTTGCTTGTCACCGATCTGTGCCCGTGTCAGCCACTCAGCGCCCAGGCTGTTGATGCCGTTCATGCGATAACTGGCGCCGATATTGAAGGCGCTGTCGCCGCGCATGTCATCGGACAGGCTCAACCCCAACCGCAGGTAGTCGGTACCGCTGCGTTTGCCTCGGGCGCTGATCACCAGGGTGTTGTCCTGGCCTTTGTGGATCACCCGGTATTGCACCTGCTCGAAGAAATCCAGGCCATACAAGGTGCCCATGTCGGTTTCCAGGCGCCCCAGGTCCAGGGGCTCGCCGATGTGCTGGCGGATGTAGTAGAGGATCACGTCATCAGCGACCTTGGAGTCATTCTCCACCTTGATCTGGCTGATGATCGGCGTGCGCTGGCTGGGCTGGCGTGCCGCGTTGAGTTGCGCATCCTGGGGATTGGCCGGGCGCAGCCTGGCCAGGCGCGTATCGAGGACCCGGGCGGCCCGGTAGCCGGCGTCGATCATTTCCTGGGCGCGGCCGAAGTCGGTGACGCCGAACCCCGACAACGCTGGCTGGACCAGTACATCGTCGTCATACAACGCCGCCAGCTGTTCTTCCGAGTTGCGCCGGGTCATCAGCGTGATGGATTGGTTCAGCACATCGATAACGGTGTTCAACTGCTTGCGTGAGCGCAACGGTGTGCCGATATCCACCACGATGGCGATGTCCACGCCCATGTCCCGCGCGACATCCAGGGGAATGTTGTCGGTCATGCCACCGTCCACCAGGAGCCGGCCATCGATCTCCACTGGAGCGAACACGGCCGGAATCGACATGCTGGCACGGATCACCTGGGGCAAGTGGCCCTTGCGGAACACCACCTTCTCTCCGCTGGAGATATCGGTAGCCACCGCCCGGAATGGAATCGGCAGCTTGTCGAAGTCGCGGGTGTCGCTGGCGTGGGCGAGCTTGCTTTCCAGCAGCAGGGCCAGGTTCTGGCCCTGGATCACCCCCAGGGGCAGCCCCAGGCTGCCGTCGTCGCGGAAGCTGAGCTTTTGCTTGACCAGGAAATCCCGGTCGTCCTGCTTGCGCCGGAAGGGCACGTCCTCCCGGGGCGGGGCGTCGGACAGGGCCTGTTTCCAGTCGATTTCCAGGGCCAGTTTCTCCAGCTCGTCGATCCTGTAGCCGGAAGCGTAGAGCCCGCCGATCACCGCGCCCATGCTGGTGCCGGCAATCGCATCGACACGGATGCCTTGCTCCTCCAGAGCCTTGAGCACCCCGATATGGGCCAGGCCGCGGGCGGCCCCGCCAGACAGCACCAGGCCCACTTTCGGGCGTTGCATTGACGCGGACTGGGCGAACAACGGCAGCAGGCAGAGCAGCAGGCAGGACAGCAGGCGCAGCATCACGGATCTCGGGGCGGGTGATAAAGCCGGCTATTATAGCGACGCCCTCGAACTCAGGACCCCGTCGTACCATGACTGAACGTAAACCCGAAGTGGTCATCACCTATTGCACCCAATGCCAGTGGCTGCTTCGAGCAGCCTGGCTGGCCCAGGAATTGTTGAGCACCTTCAGTGACGACCTGGGCAGGGTTTCCCTGGAGCCCGCCACCGGCGGGACCTTCCGCATTCTCTGCGATGGGGTGCAGATCTGGGAGCGCAAGGCCGACGGCGGCTTTCCTGAAGCCAAGGTGCTCAAGCAGCGGGTGCGCGATTGCATCGACCCCGAGCGCGACCTGGGCCATAACGATCGTACTCAGTGAGAGCCCGATGCTGCCGGCGCCGCCTGGCCACCTGAGCCGGCGGACAAGCGACTCGAAACAACGATGGCGACAATGATCAGCGCGCCACCGAGCAGCATGCGCAGGGTCGGGGTCTCGCTGAATAGCAACCAGGCCACGGTAATCCCGTAGACCGGCTCCAGGGCGAATACCACGGCCGCCGTGCGGGCCTTGATCACTGCCAGGCTGGCCACGAACAGGCTATGGGCCAGGCCGGTGCAGAAGATCCCCAGCAGGCTGATCCACAGCCAGTCCATGGCTCGGACCTGGCCAAGCTCCGGCGCCGCCACCGGCAGCAGGCACAGGCCGACCACCAGGTTCTGGCACAACGCCGCCTGCACGGCAGGAACCCGCCCGGAGCTGGCGCGATTGTTCAGTGACAACAGGGCGAACAGCAGCCCCGAACCCATTGCCCAGAGCAGGCCCGAGGTCGCTTGGCTGGCCAGGTCGAAGTCCGGGGTGACCAGCACCAGCCCGATGCTGACCAGGGCCACCAGCAGCACTTCGTTGAAACGGATCCGCTCGCGGAAGATCAGGCCTTCGAGAATCACGGTGAAGGCCGGGAAGCTGGCAAAGCCCAGCGTGGCGATGGCCACCCCGGCGACCTTGACCGCAATGAAGAAGCTCACCCAATGGCCGGCCAGCAGCAGGCCGCTGAGCAGCAGGCGCTGGTAGTCGCCAGTGCTGAGTTTTTGCCAGGGAGTCTGGCTGGCCAGGCGGGCGAAGAAGGCCAGGGCGAGTACGGCAAAGGCCGCGCGACCGAAGACAATGACTGCCGGCGAAGCCACGGCGAGTTTGCCGAGCACTCCGGTCAGGCCGAACATCAGTGCGCCGATATGCAGGGCGCCAAGGGCGGTGCGAGGAGTCATTTTTTTCCTTGAACACTGGTCGGGCCGGATTGGCCCTGGACGACAACGAGATCAGTCTACGGGGGAGCCGATGGCGTCGTCTGTCGTGATCCTGGCGTATTTTGTCGTGGAACTCGCGTGGGCCCCCTGCCTGAGCTGGCGTGGCGAGTGGCCGAACTCGCGCAGTATCGCTGCACCAAAGGCGCTCTGGGAGCTGTAGCCCACGCGGCTGGCGATTTCGCCAATGGGCAGCGTTGAGCCGCGCAAGAGTTCCAGGGCCATCTGCAGGCGTCGTTGACGCACATAGTCCATGGGGCTGCGTCCGCATTCGGCGATGAAGCGTGCATGCAGGCGGGCACCTGACAGGCCGGCGATCCGGGCCAGGTCCGCCACCTGCAGCGGGTAGGCGGCGTGGCGGTCGATATGCGCGTTCAAGGCAGAGTAGGGCAGGCGGCGCTGGCCTGGCAGGCCGTCGCCAGCCTGGTTGAGGCTGGCCAACAGCAGCACTGCGCCTTGCTGGGCGATCAGCGGATCGTCCACCGGGCAGTCCGCCAGCCAGTTGACCAGCCGGCTCTGGTTCGGCGCCAGGACTCGGCGTTGGGCGTTATCCAGCAAGCGGCGGCTAGCTTGCGCATGTTCCCCCAGGTGTTGCCCAACCCATTGTTCTCCAGGGATATCCAGCACCAGGCAACGGCTGCCTCCCGGGCTGCCACAGACGTGTCGGGCTCCTGCCGGTACCACCACGAAGCTCTGTTGCTGCACCAGGCTGCCGTGGCCTTCGACTTCGAAATCAAGCTGGCCCGAGAGGCCGAACACCAGCTGCGCATGCTCGTGGCTGTGGGCGATCAGATCGTGGCTGTAGTGGCGCAGGGTGAGGATAGATCCCATCGCGGTCTCCTTGGCAGATCGGCAGTCTACACCGGCCATCGGCTGTTTCGCCTTGTCATCGCACTGCCGTATATCTGTCATGGGCTATTAATCGCTGGGGAGCAAGCTCGCAAAAAATCCCGGAGAGCGTCCATGTCCCATGCCGAACTCGCCAAGCCCAGCCGCAAGCAGCGGGTGCGGACCCTATGGATTTCAGATGTGCACCTGGGCACCCGGGATTGCCAGGCCGAGCATCTGGCACGGTTTCTCAAGAGCTATCACGCGGATCGTATCTACCTGGTGGGCGACATCATCGATGGTTGGAAAATGCGCGGCGGCATGTATTGGCCCCAGGCCCATACCAATGTGATCCGGCGTTTGCTGACCATGAGCAAGCGCGGTACCGAGGTGATCTACGTCACCGGCAACCACGATGAATTCCTGCGGCGTTACTCCAAACTGATCCTGGGCAACATCCAGCTGGTGGACGAGGCGGTGCATGTCACCGCAGACGGGCGTCACCTGCTGGTGATACACGGCGACCAGTTCGACGTCATCACTCGCTATCACCGTTGGCTGGCCTTTCTGGGGGATTCGGCCTATGAATTCACCCTGACCCTGAACCGCTGGCTCAATCATTGGCGGGCACGCTATGGCTACGGCTACTGGTCGCTGTCGGCCTACCTCAAGCACAAGGTGAAGACCGCGGTGAGCTTCATCAGCGACTTCGAGGAAGCCATCGCCCACGAGTGCATCAAGCGTGAGTTGCATGGCGTGGTCTGCGGGCATATCCATCATGCCGAGATCCGCAAGGTCGGTGAGGTGGAGTACCTCAACTGCGGGGATTGGGTAGAGTCCTGTACCGCCTTGATCGAGCACTGGGACGGTACCATCGAACTCTATCGCCTGGCCGAAGCCCAGGCCCGTGAGGCCCAGCTCAAGGCCGAGCGGACGAAGCTCGCAGAGCCGGCCTGAACGCCAGTTCAGGGCAGCGAACCGCCGCAGTCCCCCTTCGGCGCTTGCCCGGTTCGGTTAGAACGGCACCTTGCCGAGGATCATGTCGCGGTACATGACGAAGTCGCCCAGTAGGCTGTACAGCGGATGCTGGAAGGTCGCGGGACGGTTTTTCTCGAAGAAGAAGTGCCCGACCCAGGCAAAGCCATAGCCGGCTATCGGCAGGGCCAGCAGCATCGGCCAGGCGCCTTTGCCAATGCTGAAGGCGAGCAGGAAGATCACCAGGCTGGTGCCAATGAAGTGCAAGCGACGGCAGGTACTGTTGCTATGCTCGCTTAGATAATAGGGATAGAACTCGGCGAAGCTGTGGAACTGGCGGACGTTTTCCATGGCTGCGGTCTCTGTGCTTGTTGTTATGCCGGCGGGCGTTCCATGAGGAGTCTATTGGAGTCTAGAGTTCCTGGTGGCGCGGGCCAGTGACAATAGGCGCCACTTTAGTATCCTTGGGAAATCGTTTTTTTACCTGCTACTCATCATATAAGAGCTCCGCCATGAGCGAACGAACGACTTCTGCGAGCTGGGCCTTGGGAATAGTCAAAGCCCTGGAAATGGACGGCCTGGATTGTCGTGTCTTGTTCAAGCAGTTGGGGCTCGACTATGAGGCCCTGGAAGACCCGGATGCACGCTTTACCCAGGACTCGATGACTCGGCTATGGCAGCGGGCGGTAGAGCTGTCCGGCAACCCCGCGATCGGCCTGAACATGGGCAAGGTGGTGCGCCCGGCGTCTTTTCATGTGGCTGGTTATGCCTTGATGTCGAGCCGGACCCTGGCCGAGGGGTTCGAGCGGCTGGTGCGTTATCAGCGGATAATCGCCGAAAGCGCCGATCTGAGTTTCCGGCTCCTGCCTGAGGGCTATGCGCTGATCCTTACCGTCCATGGCGACCACCTGCCACCGACCCGGCAAAGCTGCGAGGCTTCCCTGGCCTGTGCCCTGGCCCTGTGTGGCTGGCTGACAGGGCGCGCCTTGCAACCTCGCCAGGTGCTGTTGCAAGGCGAGCAGCCGGAGAACGTCCAGCCCTACAAGGACATGTTCCATGCCCCGCTGGTATTTGCCGCGCCCTTCGATGCGCTGATTTTCGAGCGGGCCGACATGGAAGCACCGTTGCCTACTGCCAACGAGGCCATGGCCCTGTTGCACGATCGGTTCGCCGGTGAATACCTGGCCCGCTTCTCTGAAAGCCGCGTGACCCACAAGGCGCGGCAGGTGCTATGCCGGCTGCTGCCCCAGGGGGAACCCAAGCGTGAGCGAGTGGCGCAGACGCTGCACTTGTCCCAGCGCACCCTGCAACGTCGCTTGCAGGAGGAGGGCACCAGTTTCCAGGCGCTGCTTGACGACACTCGCCGGGAGCTGGCCGAGCAGTACCTGGCGCAGCCGAACATGACCCTGCTGGAGATCGCCTACCTGCTGGGGTTCGCCGATCCGAGCAATTTCTTCCGGGCGTTCCGCCGCTGGTTCGATGTCACGCCCGGCGAGTACCGGGCGCGATTGGCGCAGCTGCCGGTCTCGATCAATGACGCCAGAACGCCGGAATACACAACACGAACACCGTGATGATCTCCAGCCGGCCCAGGAGCATGCCCAGGGACAGGATCCACTTGGCGGCATCCGGCAGGGTGGAGAAATTGCCCGCCGGGCCGATGGTTTCGCCAAGGCCCGGGCCCACGCCGGATACGGTGCTGGCGGCACCGGTCAGGGCGGTCATCCAGTCCAGGCCCAGCAGCGACAGGGCCAGGGCGATCATGCAGATGGTAATGGCGAAGAAGAACGAGAAGGTCAGGATCGAACGGACGATTTCCTCGTCCAGGCGATGACCGTTGTACTTCTGCTTGATCACCGCCCGTGGGTGGATCAACTGGTTGAGGTTGGCCTTGAGCAGGATGTAGGCCACCTGGAAGCGGAAGATCTTGATCCCGCCGGCGGTGGAGCCCGAGCAGCCACCGACGAAGCCCAGGTAGAAGAACAGCATCAGCGAGAAGTTGCCCCACAGGCTGTAGTCACCCAGGGCAAAGCCGGTGGTGGTGACCACCGAGGTCACGTTCAGTGCCACGTGGCGCAGGGCATCGAGCCAATGCAGGTTGGTGGTCCACCAGTACCAGGTGCCGAGGACCAGCCAGGTCACCAGGAGCATGCCCAGCAAACCCTGGACTTGCTGGTCCTTGATCAGCGCCCGGCGATTGCCACGCAAAGTGGCCACGTACAGGGTGAAGGGCAGGCTGCCGAGGATCATCACCAGCACGGCCACCCAGTGCACCGCCGGTTGCTTCCAGTGCGCCAGGGACTCGTCGGAGGTCGAGAAACCACCCGTGGAAATGGCCGACATGGCGTGATTGATGGCGTCGAATACGCTCATCCCGGCCCACCAGAAAGCCAGGCTGCCAACGATGGTGATGCCGACATAGGTGGCGACGATCAACCGGGCCACCATGTGCGAGCGCGGCATGACCTTTTCCGAGCGATCCGAGGACTCGGTCTGGAACAGTCGCATGCCACCGATGCGCAGCAGCGGCAGGATCGCCACCGCCATGCCGATGAAGCCGATGCCACCGAGCCAGTGCAGCAGCGAGCGCCAGATCAGAATGCCCGGGGACATGTCGTCCAGCCCGCTGAGCACGGTGGAGCCGGTGGCAGTGATGCCCGACATGCTCTCGAAGAACGAGTCGGTGTAGCTGATGTGCTGGGTCAGCAGGAACGGCAGGGCGGCGAAGATGCACACCACCACCCAACTGGACACGGTCAGCAGGTACATGTCCCGGGGGCGCAGGTGAACATGCTCGGGGCGCCCGGGAATCACCAGGGCCAGGCCGGCGATGAAGGTGATCATGCTGGCCCAGAGGAACGACGGCAGATCGCCGGTTCGTTCGAAGATCACCAGCGTTGCCATCGGCACGACCATGGCGATGGCCAGGGTGATGAGGAAGATGCCGATAATGAAACCAATGATCCTGAGGGTCGGCAACGCCATGTGTTCGGCTCGGGCTGGAGGGGAAAGGCGCTCATTCTACCTGCGGGGCAGGGCATGTAAACCGGCACCCTGCCGGCAGATCCCGCTAGAATAGCCAGACATTTTTCTAGGAGGTGGCCGATGGAGGCTCTCGACGCTTTGCTCAACCGTGTTTCCGTGCCGCGCCTGGTGGAGCCCGCGCCTTCGGCGCAGCAGCGCGAAGCCTTGTTCGCCGCTGCCCTGCGTGCGCCCGATCATGGCCAACTGCGGCCCTGGCGTTTTCTGACCGTCGAGGGCGAAGCTCGCGATCGCTTGGGCGAGCTGTTGGTCGAGGCGGTGCAGTTGCAGGGGGGCGAAGTGACCCAGGCGGCGCTGGACAAAGCCCGGGCCATGCCGTTGCGTGCGCCACTGGTGGTCGTGGTGGTTGCCCGTCTGCAGGAGCACTTCAAAGTGCCTCGGTCCGAGCAGTTGCTGGCGGCTGGCTGCGCCGCCCATGGCATTCTCCTGGCGGCCTATGCCCAGGGGGTCGGTGCAGTGTGGCGCACCGGCGAATTGTCCTATTCGGCCCATGTGGCCAAGGGCCTGGGCCTGGCCAAGGATGAAGAGATCATCGCTTTCCTGTATCTGGGCACCCCGTTGAACGAGCCCCGGGTCGCTCCGAAAGTCGATACCAGCGAGTTCGTCAGCGCCTGGACCGCCAAGGCCTGACCAGCACCTCTCGATGGCCTTGCGGGCAAGCCCGTTGTTGCCGGAAGCGGCGACAACGGCTTGCCCGCATCAGGTTCAGGGCTGCGCCAGTGCGCCAGGCACGAGGGGGAGTTCCAGGGTAGCGATGAAGCCCCCCGTGGGGTGATTGTCCAGGTTCAGACTGCCACCATGGCGTTCTACCGCCCGGCGCGCGATGGCCAGCCCCAGGCCATGCCCGGCGGCGCTTTGTCCCGGGGCGCGGAAGAACGGCTCGCCCAGCTGGCCCAGGTATTCCACGGGTGCACCAGGACCATGGTCGCGCACGCTGATCAGGATTCGTTCGCCCAGGCGCTGGGCCTGGACCTCGATCGGTTGCCCGGCGGGATTGAAGCGCTGGGCATTGCGCAGCAGGTTGTCCAGGGCTCGTTCGAGCAGGGTGGGCCAGCCACGTATCTGCAACTGGGGCTGGGCATCGATCTGTACCTCCTGCTCGGAGCAGGCCAGCTGGGCGTCTTTCTGCAAGGCCAGGAGCAGGGCATTGAGGTCCACCTCCTCGGCACTGGCGTTGTCGGCATCGACTCGGGCCAGGACCAGGATCTCACTGATCAGGGCCTCCAGGCGGTCGCACTCGCGGGTCAGTCGCGGCCAGAGCTGTTCCCGCTCCTGGGGGGCGGCCCGTTCCGCCAGCGCCAGGGCGATACGCAGGCGTGCCAGGGGCGAGCGCAGTTCATGGGACACGTCGTGCAGCAGTTGGCGCTGGCTGCCGATCAGCCCTTGCAGGCGCGAACCCATGCGGTTGAAGTCCCGGGCCAGCACGCCAAACTCGTCGCGGCGGTTGGCCAGGCGCGCCAGGCTGTTCTGCTGGTAGGTGGTCTGGCCCAGGTCGTGCACCGCGCCGCGCAAGCGGCTCAAGGGACGGGTGATGGATAGCGTCACCAGCAGGCTGAACAGGGTCAGTACCACCAGGGCGATGGCCAGGGCGCTAAGGGGCCAGGTCAGGCTGTCGCGGTGCCAGGCGTTCAGCTCCGGGTGAGGAATGCGGTAGATGAACAGGTAGGTGTCGTCGGTTCGCGGGCTGGTGTATTCCGCGGTCAGGCGGCGCCAGGGCAGGCGCCGGTCATCGTTGTTCTGGCGTGCCTCGAAGGCGGCCGCGCGACGCGGGAAGGTGCCGCGCACCACCGGGTCGCCACTTTCGTTGAGTACCTGGACATCGATGTGATACTGGCGCTTGCGTTGCTGGAGGATTTCCTGGGCGGCGTCCTCGCCTTGCTCCTCATAGGTTTGCGTCCATTGCTCGGCGAGGGTGTTGAGGCCCGGATGACGACTGAGAATCCAGGCATCCTGGTTAAGCATATGGCCCAGCAGGATCGACAACCCGGCCACCAGGGCGATAGCCAGCCAGAAGCTGGCCAGGACACGCCAGAACAATGAGCGCACGCAAACTCCTTGAATGCAAGAAGCCCAGTGGCAGGGGCCACTGGGCTGGGTAGGACGCTAGCGCATTATTGCGCCTTTTGCGGTTGTTGCGCTTGCCAGGCCTTGAACTGGGCCCATTCGGCGCGCCGTTCTTCCTGCTTCTTGACGATGGCGTCGAACTGTTTCTGCTGTTCAGGCTTGAGCAGGGCACGGATATCGGCCTGGGTCTTCTGGTGCTTGGCAGCCAACTCGTCCTTCATGGCCTTCTGGTCGGCCGGGGAGAGTTTCTCCAGGTACTTCTCCACGAGCGCCTTGCGTTCGTGCATTTGCTCGCCCATCAGCTTGCCGATCTGCTGGCGCTGCTCGCGGCTCAGGTCCAATTGGCTCCAGGGGCCTTTGCCGCGCATGTGCTCGCTGTGCCAGGGGCCGTTCATCGGGCCCATCGCAGCGCTGCCTTCAGGCGCGGCCATGGCCAGGGTCGGCAGGGCGGCGGCGAACATCAGGGCGATCAGGGTCTTGCGCATGGTGTGTCTCCTTGTCTCATTCCCGGTCAGTTCCGGATGAGTTCAGGTTACGCACCTCAAGGTCAGCGGCAGTCAGTGGAGAGTAAAGCTTGGGTAAAGACGCAGAACCAACAGCCTGACAAAACCTGCACGCAGGATGTGCAAGGCTGGTTGTTCACGCCAGCGCGCGCTCCACCAGGGGCAAGTGCTACAGGCTGTAGTAGTAGCCGCGGCTGCGCAGGGCCACGATCCTCGGACGGCCATCCGGGTAGGGGCCGATCTTCTTGCGCAGGTTGCTGACGTGCATGTCCAGGCTGCGGTCATACAGGGTCAGCTTGCGGCCCAGGGCGATCTGCGCCAGTTCTTGCTTGTCCAGGGGCTCACCCGGTTGCTTGAGCAATGCCTCGAGCAGGCGGCTTTCGGAGACCGTGAGGCTGATGTCCTGGTCGTCGAGGGTGACCACGCCGCGCACGGGGCTGAAGCACAGGTCGCCCAGTTCCATCTGGCTGGATGCCGCCACGGGATGGCTGCGGCGCAGCACGGCACGCAGGCGTGCGGTCAGTTCCCGAGGGTCGCAGGGCTTGGCCAGGTAATCGTCGGCGCCCAGCTCCAGGCCGAGGATGCGGTCCAGCGGTTCGCCACGGGCCGAGAGCATCAGCACCGGCAGGTCCGGATGGTCGTTGCGCAGTTGCTTGAGCAGTTCCAGGCCGCTGCCGTCGGGCAGCATCACATCCAGTACCACCGCCGCAGGAGTTGCCTCGGCCAGCGCCTTGCGGGCGCTCAGGCCGTCATGGCAGGCGCGGACCACAAAGCCTTCCTGGGCCAGCCAACTGCCCAGGAGCTCACATAGTTCCTGGTCGTCATCAATCAGTAACAGGTCGCTCATGAATCACTCAATTTAGCCATTGTCGACGCTTGCGATGTCCACCACTGGCAAAGATACCGCAGAGCAGGGCGATGAGGGCGACGCCGCCACCGGTGATGAACCATTGCTGCTGGTCGGTCAGAAGGTTCGGTGCCGGGCTGGCCTGGCTCTCCTTGAGTTGCAGCTTGAGGCGCTGGTTCTCCTGGCGCAAGCGCGTCAGTTGCGGGCTTTCTCTTTCGGCATCGGCATTTTGCAGCTGCTTGCTCAGTTCTTCGCGCAGGCGCTCGCTTTCTTTCAAGCGTTGCTGCAACTCGGTGATCTGGCTACCGGCGCTCAGGGACAATGGCGTGGAATATCCGCCGTCCTGGGGTTCCTCGGCAAGGGCCGGAGCCCCGATCGACAACATGACCAACAACAGGCACAGCGGACCTTGGCGCATCGAAACTCCTGATTCCAAACGAGTGTTGGGCAGGTTGTCGGCCATCGAACGAGAATAATGAGCGATTGAGAACGCGATGAACCCTGAAGGTTCATCGCACTTTCAGGGACGTTACGGCATCGATTGCTTGAAAGGCTTGACCACGACGTTGTCGTAGACGCCAGCGGTCACGAACGGGTCGGCCGCGGCCCAGGCCTGGGCTGCTGCGAGGGAGTCGAACTGGGCAACGATCAGGCTGCCGCTGAAGCCCGCTGCGCCTGGGTCCTCGCTGTCCACGGCGGGATGCGGGCCGGCCAGGACCACACGGCCTTTGGCCTTGAGCTGTTGCAGGCGCTCAAGGTGTGCCGGACGGGTGGCCAGGCGTTTTTCCAGGGAGTTGGCAACGTCGGTGGCAATGATTGCGTAAAGCATGTCAGTCCTCGGTTTTCGGGGTAGTGGGATCAGCGTCATGCAGGTGGCGCGACAGGTAGATCCCCTGGCCCACCAGGAACAGCACGGTCATGCCCAGGCTACCGAAGACCTTGAAGTCGACCCAGATGCTCTGGAAGGTGAAGGCGACGAACAGGTTGGCGGCGCCGCAGAACAGGAAGAACGCGATCCAGGCGATGTTCAGGCGAGTCCATACCGCATCCGGCAGGGTCAGGGCGTGGCCCATAATGCGCTTGATCAGCAGTTTGTCGCCGATGAAGTGACTGCCGATGAACGCCAGGGCGAACAGCCAGTTGACCACGGGGGCCTTCCACTTGAGGAAGGTTTCGCTGTGGAAGGCCAGGGTCAGGCTACCGAAGACCAGGCAGGCGATCAGGGTCAGCCACTGGCTTTTTTCCAGCTTGCGCTGGGAAATGAACAGTGCGCCGTAGACCACCAGGGAACTGATGATCAGCACCGCCGTGGCGCTGTAGATACCGCCCAGGGTGACTTGTTGACCGGCGAGGTCGACGACGCGAGGGTCGATTTTGTAGACGATGAAGAACAGGAACAGCGGGATGAAGTCGATGAATTGTTTCACAGTGGCAGCCAGGAGCAGGATGTGTCGGCATAATAACAAACATCCTTGGTAGCGAAAGCGCCAGCTGACTTGAGGTTTTATTGTCCCGTGAACGTTGATTTGCACTGCCACAGTACGGCTTCCGACGGCGCCCTGGCGCCGGCGGCGGTGGTTGCCCGGGCGTATGAGAAAGGCGTGCGAATCCTCTCCCTGACCGACCACGACACCGTCGAGGGCCTGGCCGAGGCACGCGAGGCCGCCCGGGCGTTGGGCATGCAGTTGGTCAATGGCGTGGAACTGTCCTGTACCTGGGGCGGCGCCACCATCCATGTGCTGGGTTATGGCTTCGATACCGAGGCTCCGGCATTGGTGGCGGCCATTGGCAAGTTGCATGAGGGGCGCTGGCTGCGGGCCGAGGAAATCAGCCGCAAGCTGGCCCTCAAGGGCATGCCCGGGGCTCTGGAAGGCGCCAGGGCGATCCAGCAGGAGCTGGGCGACAGCGGCAATGCGCCGGCGCGGCCACATTTTGCCGACTATCTGGTGCGCGCCGGATTCGTCAAGGATCGTGCCGAAGCGTTTCGCAAATGGCTAGGGGCCGGCAAGCTGGGGGACGTCAAGCAGCACTGGCCGACCCTGGAGGAAACCGTCGGCACCCTGCGCGAGGCCGGGGCCTGGGTCAGCCTGGCGCATCCCTGGCACTACGATTTCACCCGCAGCAAGCGTCGCCGGTTGATTGCCGACTATATTCAAGCCGGTGGCCATGCCATCGAGGTCGTCAATGGTCACCAACCCGCGGAGCAAGTGGGCAGCCTGTCCATCCTTGCCCGTGAATTCGGACTGCTGGTCAGTGCTGGCAGTGACTTCCATGGCCCGGGGGGCTGGTCCGAGATCGGTGAGTACCGCCCGGTCCCAGAAGACCTGCCGCCACTTTGGTGTCGGTTCAAGCATGAGCCAATTATTGCCGCCTGAGCAGGTAGAGACAGTGAGTCAATTCTTCCAGATCCATCCGGAAAACCCACAGCCGCGCCTGATCAAGCAGGCCGTGGAGATCATTCGCGGCGGTGGCGTGGTGATTTACCCCACGGACTCGTCCTACGCCGTTGCCTGCCAGATGGGCGACAAGGGGGCGATCGAGCGGGTGCGGCGCCTGCGCCAGCTGGACGACAAGCACAATTTCGCCCTGATCTGCAGCGACCTCTCGCAACTGGGGCTGTTCGCCAAGATCGATACCGGCACTTTTCGCTTGCTCAAGGCCCATGTGCCAGGGCCCTATACCTTCATTCTCAATGCCACCCGTGAAGTACCGCGCCTGTTGCTGCACCCCAAGCGCCGCACCATCGGCCTGCGGGTGCCCAGCAATCCCATCGCCCTGGCGCTCCTGGCCGAGCTGGGAGAGCCGCTGATGAGCGTCAGCCTGATCATGCCTGGCGACACCGAGGCACTGAGCGACCCATATGAGATGCGCCAGTTGCTTGAGCACCAGGTCGACCTGATCATCGACGGCGGTTTTGGCAGCACCGAATCCTCCACGGTGATCAGCCTCGCCGACGGCGAACCGCAAGTGATCCGCGTTGGTTGCGGCGATCCTGCACCCTTCATGGCCGAGGCCTAGATGTCCGCAGTGGAAACCGTCGACGAACAGGCCGGCGCCCAGCAGGAGCTGCCATTCGCCATGGTCTACGGCCAGGCGGTCATGGAAATGCCCCTGGACCTGTACATTCCGCCCGATGCCCTGGAGGTCTTCCTCGAAGCCTTCGAGGGGCCTCTGGACTTGTTGCTGTACCTGATTCGCAAACAGAACATCGACATCCTCGACATCCCGGTCGCGGAGATCACCCGCCAGTACATGGGGTATGTGGAGCTGATGCAGTCGGTGCGCCTGGAACTGGCAGCCGAATACCTGGTGATGGCCGCGATGCTGGCCGAGATCAAGTCGCGCATGCTCCTGCCTCGCTCCGAGGAGATCGAGGCGCAGGAGGATGATCCCCGGGCCGAGCTGATTCGCCGCCTGCAGGAGTACGAGCGTTTCAAGGCGGCTGCCGAGGGTATCGACGAGTTGAGCCGGGTGGGCCGCGATGTGCTGGTGCCCAAGCTCGACGCCCCCGAGGCCCGGGCGCGCAAGCTGGTGCCGGACGTGGCCCTGGAAGAGCTCTTGATGTCGATGGGCGAGGTGCTGCGTCGAGGGGATATGTTCGAAAGCCACCAGGTCAGCCGCGAGGCTTTGTCTACCCGCGAGCGCATGAGCGATGTGCTGGAGCGCCTCAAGGGCGGCGGCTTCGTGCCCTTTGTCGAACTGTTCACCGCCGAGGAAGGCCGCCTTGGGGTGGTGGTGACCTTCATGGCAATCCTCGAGCTGGTGAAGGAATCCCTGGTCGAGCTGGTGCAGAATGAGCCTTTCGCGCCTATCCATGTACGGGCGCGAGCCGAATAACGAGCTTAAATGATGAATCTGAACGAACCCCGCGAGCTGGCCTCCCTGCTCGAAGCCTTCCTGTTGGCCTCGGGTAAGCCCCAGTCCCTGGAGCGCCTTTTCGAGCTGTTCGAGGATGCCGAACGGCCGGAGCCGGCGGTGTTCAAGAAGGCCCTGGTGCTGCTGGGCAAGTCCTGCGAGGGACGAGCCTTCGAACTCAAGGAAGTGGCTTCAGGCTATCGCTTGCAGATCCGTGAGAAGTTCTCTCCCTGGGTCGGTCGCCTGTGGGAAGAGCGGCCCCAGCGTTACTCCCGCGCCTTGTTGGAAACCATGGCCCTGATTGCCTATCGCCAGCCGATCACCCGGGGCGAGATCGAGGATGTGCGTGGCGTGGCGGTCAACAGCAATATCGTCAAGACCCTGATCGAGCGCGAGTGGATTCGCGTGGTGGGTTATCGCGACGTGCCGGGAAAACCGGCGATGTTTGCCACCACCAAGGCCTTTCTCGATCACTTCAACCTCAAGAGCCTCGACGAGCTGCCACCGTTGGCCGAGCTGCGGGAAATGGAAGCCGAGCCGGTGCTGGAGTTCGATGACGCCCCCGTGCCCGAACACCTGCAGCAACTGGCAGACGCCAGCGCCGAGCCGGAAGAACCCAAGGAAGAGACCAGCTTCCACACTCTGCTGCTGGAGCTGGACTCCATGGAGGAGGGGCTCAAGACCGACTTCGACGACCTGCATCGCGACGGTGTCGAGGTATCCGGCAGCCCGGAGCTATTGGAGAACCTGCCAGACGTGGCCGATAGCGAGTTGTCGTTGCAGGCCGAGCCTGTGCTTGAAGAGGCAGAGGAGCCGTTGCTTGCGCAGGCCCCTGCGCAGCCCCCGTCTGTCGATGACGATGTGCTGGGCGTTGCCGAGGCGCGGGCCAAGCTGCTGGCGGCAGTGGCGGCGCTGGAGCCTCAATTGAGCGAGGAGGAGGCCGAAGCCCTGGCGCTGGCCGAGGCCATCGAGCAGGAGCGGCGCCTGCTGGACGACTGACCCCGCGGCCGGCCAGCAAAAAAATGCCTCGATGCTGGCTTATCGACTAGTCTGTGATGCGCAACCGCCGTCATGAGCGTATGATTCGCGACCTTTTGGCGATCCCTTCGCCACAAACCTGTTTTTCCATGTCTTCAGGCCGCTCAGCCTGAAGCGATACACCGGGAGGTGCCCAGATGAGCGATAAAGACCAGAACGACCAGGACATTCGTCCGTCCGGCGAGAAACTGCAGAAAGTCCTCGCCCGTATTGGCGTGGGCTCGCGCCGCGACGTCGAAGCCTGGATCAGCCAGGGCCGGATCAAGGTCAATGGCACCGAGGCCACCCTGGGCCTGCGTGTCGACCTGCACGATGCCATTTCCATCGATGGCAAGGTCATCAAGCGTGAAGAGGCTGCCGAATCGGTACGCCGCGTCATCATGTACAACAAGCCTGACGGCGAGATCTGCACTCGCGACGACCCGGAAGGCCGTCCGACCGTGTTCGACAAGCTGCCGCGTCCTCGCGAAGGCCGCTGGATCAATATCGGGCGCCTGGACATCAACACCACCGGCCTGCTGATGTTCACCACCGACGGTGAGCTGGCCAACCGCCTGATGCACCCTTCCTACGAGATGGACCGTGAGTACGCAGTACGTGTGCGCGGTGAAGTCGATGACGAGATGATCGATCGCCTCAAAGCGGGCGTCATGCTCGAAGACGGCCCTGCCAAGTTCACCGACATCCAGCAGGCACCGGGTGGAGAAGGCTTCAACCATTGGTATCACTGTGTGGTGATGGAAGGGCGCAACCGTGAAGTGCGCCGCCTGTGGGAGTCCCAGGGGCTGGTGGTCAGCCGCTTGAAGCGCGTGCGTTTCGGGCCGGTGTTCCTCAACTCCGACCTGCCCATGGGCCGCTGGCGCGAAATGAGCCAGTACGAAGTCGATGTGCTCAGCGCCGAAGTTGGCCTGACGCCGGTAGCGATGCCACAGCTCAATGCCAAGTCCAAGGAAAAGCTGGAGCGCCTGCAGCGCAAATCCTCGCGCCCCATGGCCAAGGGCGAGCGCGTGCGGACCCTGCGTCCGGCCAACGGCGCCCCGGTTGCCCCGCGTGCTCCGCGCGAGCCGCAACTGGAAGGTGAACGCCCTGGCCGCAAGCCAGCGGCCCGTCCGGATGGTGAACGTGCCCCACGGGCTCCACGTCCAGCGGCCGGCCGTGGCACCCCGGTAGCCGAGCGTCCGGCGGACACCAAGCGTCCGGCCCCCAAGTCCAAGCGCCCAAGCCCGGGTCTGGACAAGGACGCCCCATCGGGCAAGCGCCGTGGTGCACCTGCCGGTCGTCGCAAGCCTGAGTGATTCTGGCCTGCAAACAACAACGCCAACCTTCGGGTTGGCGTTTTTTTACCTGCGATCCTGGCGTCGCCGTAGCGGTGCCTAGAAGGCGAACTGCCCGTCGAACACTGGCTTGTTATCCGCTGCCAGCACTCCGCTGCTGAAGATCAGATCCAGGTGATGGCTGCCCTTGGCGCCGCCCCCCAGGCCCAGGTGCAGGCCGCAATGGCGCTCCTCGAAGCCGGAGTTGCGTCCGTACAGCGACTTTATGCCCTCGTTGGTGCCGATCCCCAGTTCCTCGATCCGCCGGTTCGAGGGGTTGGCGTCCAGGTATTTGTTGAAGTCGTTGGCCAGCCCGGGAACCTGGGTAGCGACCTGGCGAATGCTCGAATTCTCGATCCACAGTTCCAGGGGCGTTTCCAGCACCCTGTACTTGCGGGCGAACGGGATGGTACTGAGGAAGGTGCCGAGAAACTTCACATGGCCATTGATCTGGTCACTGTGGGTGGCGATTTCCCCTGGCGCCAGGTCGTAGTTGCCGACACCGTTGATGTCGGTCCATTTTTTCACCGTGTCCAAGGGGGCTTCGAAGTACGAGCCCTGTGGGTCGCTGAAGCTCAAGATGCTGGCCTGGGACAGGCGTCGGATCAGGGTGGCATTGAGGTCGGCGATACGCTGTGGCTCGACGCTGAAGGTGTCGTAGAAGTACTCGCCGTAATCCTTGAACAACAGGGATTTCTTCCAGTGCTCGGCCATCAGTCCATGTAGCGGGCGCAGGAATTCAGGCCCGTCGGGACGTGGCTGGGGCAGGGTCGAGGAATCGTAGAAAAAGATGTAGAGATCACATTCAGTGATGGCCCGGACGAGGTTCTCGGCCGGTTCCAGGTCCAGGCGCAAGGCGCTGATGTTCAGCTGCGTGGCCTGGCGGGCTTGTTCGATGATGGTTGCGATCATCGCCTGGTACTCGGCGGTATGGCCGATCACTACCCTGGCCGGGCCCAGGCCGTTCAGGGCCGGGTGCCGTTCGAGGTAGTACAGGAAATGACGGATGGCGCGAATTGGGTCCATAAAACCTCCCTGTAGGACAGAAGTGACCGGGGCAGGCCAGGGCCCGCCCCGGTGCAAGCGTCTTACATCGGCCACATGGCAGTGCCGAATGGCACCACGGCATCGGCTTGCATCATTTCCACGGCGGCATCATGGGTTGCTGCTTCGAACCAATCGTCCAGTTGCAGTTCGGTTTCCAGATCTTGTTCCAGTACTTGCATGGTGCTTCTCCTGAATGACATTGCGCATGGCAGTCCATTGACGGAACGGATCGACAGCGATGAGCGGGATGGTTACCGAGGCTGCCCATTCGTTCCCGGGGCTTGCCGGGTGACTGATCCGGCAAGTGGCTGGAAACCTAGACCAGGGTGTTTTGAAGTGCAAAAAAATAATTAGATTATTTTTTGATGGACTTTATTTTCTATTTTCATCTGCTGATTTTAGCTCGGGAAAACAAAAAGCTAGGGATTGCCCCGGGGAAAATGGCCGGCGGCGTCAATTTGCAGTCGGCCGCTGGATGGATCTGTGGTGGCAAAAATACGTTACGCATCGTAAAGAAATACTTACGAAAAAGGAGGCTTTTACCGGTGGAGCCACGGGTTCTGGTTTGCTGTAAGGAAAATCTTCCGAAGGCAACCTCGTGCCTGGGCTCAGAGGGCTCTGGCCCGCTTGTTCCAGGGCGCCAAGGACGGTGAGATGTGCACATGCCTGCGTACAGGTGCATAACAAGAAGGAGGCGCAATGAACGCCGCAACCGACTTTAACCGACACCCTTCGAAGGGCGATGACCATCGCTTCTTTACCGACGACCCCACTCGGTCTGTCCCATTTTTTGCCGCCGATGCCGAGCATCGAGCAGGCCACGCAAGATCCCGGTTACCGGCACGCTGATAAGCGATGTCTGGCGGCAGGGGGGCAGGGGTGTACAATGCCCGGCGTTTTAACTGTGACCCCACTGCGTATCCGCGCATTTTGCGTCTGGACAGCGGTTTCCAGCCTGCTTGTATAGCCTTGGAAACACCTGCACAGAACCAATAACTCAAGGTTATCCACCTTGTTCATTCCGTCGCGTCACGAGCGTGATGGGTTCGATTTCGTCACAGATAAAAACAAACAGGTGACGCATGACCGTTAAAAAAACGCTGAACTTCTGGTGCCTGCGCTGGGGTTTGATCCGCGCCGCTTAAGCCTTCACCGGGCGGCAACGTCTGCAAATATCATCAAACCTTGCGTGAGAAAGTTTTCATGAGTGGACAAAACTCGCAGTCAGGCGAGCTGAAACGCGGCCTGAAAAATCGCCATATCCAATTGATCGCCCTGGGTGGCGCAATCGGCACTGGCCTGTTCCTGGGTTCGGCAGGTGTACTCAAGTCCGCTGGCCCGTCGATGATCCTCGGCTATGCCATTTGTGGCTTCATCGCCTTCATGATCATGCGCCAGTTGGGCGAAATGATCGTCGAGGAGCCTGTGGCCGGTTCCTTCAGCCACTTCGCCCACAAGTACTGGGGCGGCTTTGCCGGCTTTCTCTCCGGCTGGAACTGCTGGATCCTCTATATCCTGGTGGGCATGTCGGAGCTGACGGCAGTCGGCAAGTACATCCACTACTGGTGGCCAGACGTCCCGACCTGGGCTTCGGCAGCCGTGTTCTTCGTCATGATCAACGCCATCAACCTGGCCAACGTCAAGGTTTTCGGCGAGGCCGAGTTCTGGTTCGCCATCATCAAGGTGGTGGCAATCGTCGGCATGATCGCCCTGGGCAGCTACCTGCTGGTCAGTGGGCACGGTGGCCCGCAGGCATCGGTGAGCAACCTGTGGTCCCACGGTGGCTTCTTCCCTAATGGGGTTAGCGGTCTGGTGATGGCCATGGCGATCATCATGTTCTCCTTTGGCGGCCTGGAAATGCTCGGCTTCACCGCCGCCGAGGCCGACAAGCCGAAGACCGTGATCCCCAAGGCGATCAACCAGGTGATCTACCGTATCCTGATTTTCTACATCGGTGCCCTGGTGGTGCTGCTGTCGCTGACCCCGTGGGACACCTTGCTGGGCACCCTCAACGCCTCCGGCGATGCCTACAGCGGCAGCCCGTTTGTCCAGGTGTTCTCGATGCTCGGTAGCAACACCGCGGCGCATATCCTCAACTTCGTGGTCCTGACGGCCGCCTTGTCGGTGTACAACAGCGGCACCTATTGCAACAGCCGCATGCTCCTGGGCATGGCCGAGCAGGGCGATGCCCCGCGTGCCCTGGCCAAGATCGACAAGCGTGGCGTACCGGTGTTGTCGATCCTGGCCTCGGCGGTGGTGACCTTCGTCGCGGTGGTACTCAACTACCTGATCCCGCAACACGCCCTGGAGCTGTTGATGTCCCTGGTGGTGGCCACCCTGGTGATCAACTGGGCAATGATCAGCTACTCGCACTTCAAGTTCCGCCAGCACATGAACCGTACTGGCCAGACCTCGACGTTCAAGGCCCTGTGGTACCCCTACGGCAACTACGTCTGCCTGGCATTCGTGGTGTTCATCCTCGGTATCATGCTGATGATCCCGGGTATCCAGATCTCGGTGTACGCGATCCCTGTGTGGGTGGTGTTCATGTGGGTCTGCTACAGCATCAAGGTCAAGCGCAGCGCTCAACAACCGCTGCAGACCGCCAGCTCCTCGCTGAAGTAAGCGTCATCTGGCAACCACAGACCCGGCTTCGGCCGGGTCTTTCGTTTCCGGGGGAGTGCCACGGTATGGCTGGAATGGGCGTATCCTGTAGGCCTTGCAAGAAGGATTGCTGTTCCATGCTGGTGATTTCCAACAACGTGCATCTGCCGGATGCCGAGATCGAGTTGACTGCCATCCGCGCCCAGGGGGCCGGTGGGCAGAACGTCAATAAAGTGTCCAGCGCCGTGCATCTGCGCTTCGATATTCCTGCCTCATCGCTGCCGCCTTTCTACAAGGAGCGCCTGCTGGCGCTGCGCGACAGCCGTATCACCGCTGAGGGTGTGATCATCCTCAAGGCCCAGCAGTACCGTACCCAGGAGCAGAATCGTGCCGATGCCCTGGAGCGCCTGGTGGAATTGATCCAGGGCGCAATCAAGGTAGAGAAGAAGCGTCGACCCACCAAGCCCACCCTGGGCTCGCAAAAGCGTCGCCTGGAGGGCAAGGCCAAGCGAGGCAGTATCAAGGCCGGTCGTGGCAAGGTGGACTTCTAGGCGCTCTCGCGTTCTTTGCGCTGCTTGGGGGCCTGGTGGTACAGGTACAGGCTCAGCGCCAGCCCGCTGCAGGAGGCCATGGCGGCAAACAAAAAGATCGAGGCGAAGCCGAAACCGGCGGCAATGGCCCCGGCCAGCGGGCCGGTGATCCCCAGCGACAGATCGACGAACAGCGAGTAGGCACCCACCGCCGCGCCCCGGCTGGAGGCGGGTACCAGGTTCACCGCTTCCACCCCCAGGGCCGGGAACACCAGGGAGAAACCGAAGCCGCTCAGGGCTGCTCCGGCCAGGGCCCAGTACGCGTCGCTGGCCAGCCACAGCAGCAACAGGCCCAGGGTTTCCACGGCCAGGCAGGCGATCGCCACCCGAAAGCCCCCTAGGCGATTGATCAGGTTGCCGAACAACAGCCGGGCACCGATGAAGCTGGCGCCGAACAGGCTCAGGGCCAACACCGCGTTGGACCAGTCCCGGGTGGCGTAGTACAGGGTGATGAAGGTGGCGATGGTGCCAAAGCCGATGGAGCCCAGGGCCAGGCCGCAGCCATGGGGGAAGACCTTGCCCAGTACATGGATGAATGGCAGGCGTTCGCCGGCGACGATGGGCGCGGCCAGTTTTGGCCAGGCCAGCAACAGGCCGAGCACAGCCAGCAGGATGATGCTCACCCCCATGCTCCACAGCCCCAGCTGCTTGACCAGCAGCACCCCCAGCGGAGCGCCGATGGCCAGGGCGCCATAGCTGGCGATGCCGTTCCAGGAGATGACCTTGGCGGTGTTCTGGGCGCCGACCCGGCCGATGCCCCAGCCGATGGAGCCCGAGCCTACCAGACTTTCCGCGCTACCCAATACCAGGCGGCCGATCAGCAGGCTGGCCAGGCTCAGCACCGGAAACGGCTGCAGCCAGGCCGACGCCAGCATGAACACACCACTCAGGCCGCAGCCCACCAGGCCGTACATCACCGCGCGCTTGCTGCCCTGATTGTCGATGATGCGCCCGGCGTAGGGGCGACTGAGCAGGGTGGCCAGGTATTGCACGCTGATCACCAGGCCGGCGACCACCGCGCCGAAGCCCAGGTCGCTGTGGACATAACCTGGCAGCACCGCCAGGGGGATGCCGATATTCAGGTAGCCGATGAAGGTGAACAGGACGATGGAAACGACTTGCAGCGTGACCGCCAAGGGGCGCTGGGTATCTGGCATGGGAAGGGGTCCGCTACTGCAGCTAGATAGATAGGCTGCTCATGATACCGGTGTAGGCGTGGCAAAAGGGGGAGAAATCGACGTGCAGTGCCGATGCCTGTCGCTTGCAGGAAGGTGTCAGGCGTCCTTGTTGCCCAGCAGCTGGGTCGTGACCAGGGCGGCGAGGGCATTTTCCTGAGTGCCGAAACGGCTCAGCAGGGCGGCTTGTTTTTGCGGGCTAAGGCGATTCCAGACTTCGATCATGTGCTGTGCGGTGTCGATCAGCACAGTGGCCTGGGTTTCGTTGAAGGTGTCGGTCATGAAGGGCTCGGGTGGGTTCAGGCGGTGTGGAAAGCGCTTGATTAGCGCTTTCCACACTGTCTGGCTACAGCTTCTCAGTCTTCGCTGTCGGTCTTGCGACTGTCAGCGGCTTCTTTGGCGGCAGGCTTTTCGGCACTGGCTTGTGGCGGGGTTGTCTGCTCAGTTTCGTGCAGGCTTGGGAAGGGGAGATTCGGGATCTCGTGCATGTCGTTGCTCCTCGCAAAGTCTGTTTTTTAAATCGCTGGGTAGGTCCGCGCTTTTAAAAAGCCTAGGCAGGATACAGCAGTACAAATGACAGAAAGATTTTTATTTCCCTCAAGTTGTCCTCACTGGGTCAGGAAACCGACCAAGTGAAGACGCTCCGACAGGCGCCACAAGCAGCGTCAGGCCAGGCCTTGGGCTCAGGGTGGCGTAGGGGCGACGATGATCTTGCCGATCATCTGCGGGTGCAGGACGCAGAAGTATTCGTAGGTGCCTGGCGTGTCGAACTGGTAGGAAAAACTATCGTTGGTGTCCAGCGCCGCGGAGCGGAACAGCTTGTGGGTCTCGGTCACCGTGTGGGGGATCTGGTCATCGTTGACCCAAGTGACCCGGGTGCCGACCGTGACCTGCACGTCATGGGGGTTGTACATGAACTCGCGGATATCGATCCTGGTTTCCTGGGCCCAGGCCGGTGCCGCGAGGCATCCCAGGAGCAACACGCAGAGGAGTCTGCTCATGGCCGGGCTCCTCAGACCAGGGTCGAATCGAGCAGGGCCAGCGGATGCTCGCCCTGTGTGGCCCGGACATCGGTGATGCCCAGGTAGTTGCGCAGCTGGTCGGCGGCCACGGTCATCGGCCCGGGATTGGCTGCCGCTCCCGGGGCGGGCTGTGGGTAGGCGGTGCCGCGAGCGGTATGGAAGGTGATGTTGCCCTCGACCTTCTGGATGACCTGGTGGATATGCCCGTTGAGGACGGTCACGCAGCCATAGCGGCGTAGCAGGGCGATGGCCTGGTCGCCGTCCTCGGTGCCCCAGCCCCAGGGCTGATAGATGGTCCACAGGGGGATGTGGGTGAAGACCACGATGGGCGTGCTGCTGCTCACGGCGCGCAGGTCGTCCGCCAGCCAGGCAAGTTGCTCGGCCCCCAGGGTGGCTTCGTGGCCAGGCAACAGGTTGAACACATTGACCAAGGCAATGAAGTGCACGCCCTGCTGGTCGAAGCTGTACCAGCCATTGCCCTTGGTGCCCTTGCCGTAGCGTTGCAGGTAAAGCTGCCCGCCGCCTTCGTCGAGGGTATCGTGTTCCCCGGGAACGTAATGCACGGTGGAAGGCAGCCCCTTGAGCAGTTGTGCGGCGGTATCGAATTCTTCGGGGCGGGACAGGTGGGTGATATCCCCGGTGTGCAGGATCAGCGACGGCGGCTTGGGCAGGGCCAGCACCTTGTCGATGGCCACCTGCAAGGTCTGGGTCGGGTCGGGGTTGGCCTCCTTGTTGAAGCCGATGTGCGAGTCGCTGATCTGCACGAAGTGGAAGCTGCTGTTCAGCGCCGCCGGGTCTGTCGGCTGGCCTGCCTGGTCCAGGGCGAAGGCTTTTGGAATACCCCCGCTCAGGGCCCAGAGAACCCCGGCGCCGGCCCAGGCCGAGCACTTGAGCAAGGTGCGTCGCTGGGGATTTTGCAGCGTATCGGCAAATTGACGGTGGGATGTGTCATGAGTGTCCATGGAGCGCCCTCGGTAGCGGTCTACAGTGATTGGTCTCACATCGGTAAAACCCGGCGGCGCAGTGCTTTATTCCCCCCTGGAGAATTTTTTTGTCCCGGGAATAAAACCCGGGTTCGTACCGTTATAGGGTGCAAAGGAAATGGAGCCACCATGACGCGATTCGAGGAATTGTTCCTGCCGCACCTGGACGCGGCCTATAACCTCGCGCGCTGGCTGACCGGCAATGACAGTGCGGCCCAGGATGTGGTGCAGGAAAGCGCCTTGCGGGCCGTGAAGTTCCTGCATCGTTTCGACGGCGGCAATGCCAAGGCGTGGTTCCTGACCATTGTCCGCAACGAGAGCTACAACTGGCTCAGGGCCTCGACCCGCCACGCGTCGGTAACGTTCGAGGAGTCCGGCCTGGGGGACGATCCGGCGCTGTTCGATGGGCAAACGCCCGAGTGGCAGGTGATCCGCGGGCAGGAGGCCGATCAGCTGGCTCGCGCGCTCCAGGCCCTGGCGCCGGCCTTTCGTGAGGTGATCGTGCTCAAGGAGTTGGAAGACATGCACTACAAGGAGATCGCCAGGATCGTCGATATTCCCCTGGGGACGGTCATGTCGCGGCTGGCCCGCGCCCGGGCCATGCTCCGGTTGCAATTGCAGAAGTCCGGCCATGCATGAAATCGACTGCAAGACCTGCCGTGACTGGCTGCACGGCTACCTGGATACCGAGCTGGAGGCCAACGCCATGGCCGAGGTGGCCGTGCACCTGCGCCATTGTGCCGAGTGTGCCGCCGAGTGTGCCGAGGTACAGAGGCTGATCACCGAAACCAGGGCCCATGCGCCGTATCACGTGGCACCGGCTGCCTTGCGGCGCAGCCTGCTGGCCAGTATCGAGGTGCCCGCGGCGTCAGGTGGCCTGTTGCAGAAGTTGCTGGGGAGCAGGGGGTGGCGCTGGCTGGCCCCTGGTTTTTCCACCCTGGCGCTGGCCCTGTCCCTGGCGCTCTACCTGGCGACGCCTTCCAGCGAGCAGCCGTGGCTGGATGAAGCGGTGTCCAGCCATGTGCGTTCGCTGATGGTCGATCACCTGAACGATGTCGCGTCCTCGGACCGGCATACGGTCAAGCCCTGGTTCACTGGCAAGCTCGATTTCGCGCCACCGGTCTTCGACTTCAGCGCCCAGGGCTATCCGTTGCTGGGCGGACGCCTGGATTACCTGCAGCAGCAGAATGTGGCGGCCCTGACCTATGGTCGCGCACGGCACTTGATCAACCTGTTCGTCATGCCCACGACACAGGGCGATAGCGAGCCGCAGCAGCAGACCTTGCGTGGCTACAACCTGGTCGACTGGCGCCATGACCATCTGCGTTTCATCCTGGTTTCCGACCTGGAACCGGGCGAATTGCAGGCGCTGGGGCAGTTGGTCCGCAAGGGGCCTTGAAGAGAGGAGGGGAGAACCCGGCATCGGCTCCGAGAGGAGGATGCCGGGCAGGCAGGGCGTTGACCGAGGGTCAGGCCTTGCAGACGCTGGCGATGGCCGCTGCCAGCTGATCGAGGCGGCTGGCATCGATACCGGCCACGTTGGCCCGGCCCGAGCTGACCATGTATACGCTGTGATGCTCGCGCAGGTCCTGGACCTGGGCAGGGCTCAGGCCGGTATAGGAGAACATCCCGCGTTGTACGCCGATATGGGCGAAGCGCTCGGCCAGGCCATGGGGCTGCAGGGCTTCCACTAGGCCAGCGCGCAGCTGTGCGATGCGCAGGCGCATGGCTTCCACTTCGTCGATCCAGAGTGTTTTCAACTCTGGCGTCCCGAGGATGGTTGCCACCACGGCAGCGCCGTGGTCCGGTGGCGTGGACCACAGGTTGCGGGCGATATGCGCCAGTTGGCTGCGCACGTCCAGCAGCTTCTCGGCATCCTGGGTGCAAACGATCAGGGCGCCGGTGCGGTCGCGGTACAGGCCGAAGTTCTTCGAGCAGGAGCTGGTGATCAGCACCTCCGGCAGTTCGGCAGCGAACAGCCGCACGGCCCAGGCGTCCTGTTCCAGGCCATCGCCAAAGCCCTGGTAGGCGAAGTCGATCAGCGGCAGCAGCTTGCGACTGCGCACCACTTCCAGCACTCGCTGCCAGTCGGCATGGCTGAGGTCGAAACCGGTCGGGTTGTGGCAGCAGGCATGCAGCAGCACCACATCGCCTTCGGGAATCTGGTTCAGGGTGGCCACCATGGCCTCGACATCCAGGCGATTGTCACTGCCCACATAAGGGTAGTGGCTGACCTTGACGCCGGCGGCGGCGAAGATGGTCTCGTGGATCGGCCAGGTCGGATTGCTCAACCAGACGCCACGGCCTGGCAGGCAGTGGGCGATGAAGTCGGCGCTCAGGCGCAGGGCGCCAGTACCGCCAGGGGTCTGGGTGGCGCCGGCGCGCTGTTGGTCGATCAGCGGCGAGCCGCTGCCCAGCACCAGCTCGTTGATCACCTTGCCGAAGGCCGCGTCGCCGTGGCCGCCGATGTAGATCTTGGTGTCCTGGCTATCTACCAGGCGCTGTTCAGCCTGCTTGACCGCCTGCGGGATCGGCGTCAGGCCCTGGGAGTCCTTGTAGACCCCCACGCCCAGGTCGAACTTGCGCGGGTTGGGGTCGCTGGCGTAGGCCCCCATCAGGCCGAGGATCGGGTCGCCAGGCACACGACCGATGGCGTCGAAGTGCATTACTTGCGTCCTTCTGCGGTCTTGGCCACTTCGTCGGTGCGGGCGGCCATGATGAAGTCGTTGCGGTGCAGGCCCTTGATGGAGTGGCTCCACCAGGTCACGGTCACCTTGCCCCACTCGGTCAGCAGGCCTGGGTGGTGGCCTTCGGCCTCGGAGATCTCGCCCATGGCATTGGTGAAGGCCAGGGCGAACTTGAAGTTCTTGAACAGGAAGACTTTTTCCAACTGCATCACGCCGTCGCGAACTTCGATGTTCCAGTCAGGGATCTGCTTGATCAGTACCGGCAGTTCTTCGTCACTGACCTGAGGGGCATCGGCGCGGCAGGCTTCGCAATGGGCTTGGTTCAGAGCGGTCATGGTGTATTCCCGAAATCGATTCTTGTTGGGGCGGGCTGTGGGAAAACAGCTGCGTTGGGCTGTCCTGCCTGAGGGCAAGCGGAAAAAGCAATTCCAGGCTGGCCTGCTGCTTTTCCCCTTGCTTGCGGCGATGTTGCCCGTGCTCGTGAGGTTTTCACGCAACCCGTGGACGTTACTATTTTTTGCAGCGGCTCGCGAGTGCGGGCCGCTCAGGCCGCCTTGGGTTTTGGCGGAAACTTGGGCGCATGCAGGCCCAGCTGCATGCCTTGGTGGACCAGGGCCATGATGTCTTCATGGGCCAGGTCGAACAGGCGCTTGAGCTCGGGCAGGACGAAATAGATCGGCTGCAGGATGTCGATGCGGTACGGCGTGCGCATGGCTTCCAGCGGGTCGAAGGCCTGGTGCTCCGGTTCTTCGCAGAGGCTGTAGACGGTTTCCTTGGGCGAAGACAGGATGCCGCCGCCATAGATGCGCCGGCCGGCTGGGGTTTCCACCAGGCCGAACTCGATGGTCATCCAGTACAGGCGGGCCAGGTATACCCGTTCTTCCTTGGTGGCCTTGAGGCCCAGCTTGCCGTAGGTGTGGGTGAATTCGGCGAACCAGGGGTTGGTCAGCAGTGGGCAGTGGCCGAAGATCTCGTGGAAAATGTCCGGCTCTTGCAGGTAGTCCAGTTCTTCGCGGGTACGGATGAACGTGGCTACAGGGAAGCGCTTGCTGGCCAACAGCTCGAAAAAGGTCTGGAAGGGGATCAGCGCCGGAACCCGGGCCACTTGCCAGCCGGTGGTTTCGCCCAGGACCTTGTTGATTTCGCCCAGCTGCGGGATACGGTCGTGGGGCAGACCGAGCTTCTCGATACCCTCCACGTACTCCTGGCACGCACGCCCCTCGATCACTTTCAGTTGACGAGTGATCAGGGTGTTCCACACCGCGTGTTCTTCGGGTGGATAGTCGATAAAACCTTGCGCGTCGGGCTCGCGGGCCACGTACTGCGTCTGCTTCATGCTGCTCTCCTGCCAGGAATGCGTTCTTGTTATGAATGACCCCAGTGATACGCCAGGGTGCGGCGTTTTGCAGCAGGCAGCGGTGCGATTGCATCGAGGGTTTGGCGTGTAAATCGTAAATTTTTCGTTACGGATGCTGTGAAGTCCCGGCACTGCGGCTGATGCTTGAGTTGAAAAAGCCGCTTTGTGTCACATAATCTTGACGACTATCTGCGTCACCCGGCAGAAAGTTTTCCAGTTTCAAGGTCAAAAGCGTCGAGTGACGGCGCTTATGCCTTTCATCACTCGCTTCGGGCTTCTATCTATGCGCATCAAAGTTCACTGCCAGAACCGCATCGGCATCCTGCGGGACATTCTCAATCTGCTGGTGGAGTACGGCATCAACGTGGCCCGGGGCGAAGTCGGGGGCGAGCACGGCAATGCCATCTACCTGCATTGCCCGAACCTGATCAACCTGCAGTTCCAGGCCCTGCGCCCGAAGTTCGAATCCATTGCCGGGGTATTTGGCGTCAAGCGAGTCGGCTTGATGCCCAGCGAGCGTCGGCACATGGAGCTCAATGCGTTGCTCGGAGCCCTTGAGTTCCCCGTGCTGTCCATCGACATGGGCGGTTCGATCGTTGCCGCCAACCGCGCTGCGGCCCAGTTGCTGGGGGTGCGGGTCGATGAGGTGCCGGGAATTCCACTGTCGCGCTATGCCGAGGACTTCGACCTGCCGGAGCTGGTGCGGGCCAACAAGTCGCGTATCAATGGCCTGCGGGTGAAGGTCAAGGGGGATGTGTTCCTGGCCGATATCGCACCGCTGCAATCGGAGCACGACGACAGCGAGGCCATGGCCGGCGCGGTGCTGACCCTGCATCGGGCGGACCGGGTTGGCGAGCGCATCTATAACGTGCGCAAGCAGGAGCTGCGTGGCTTCGACAGCATCTTCCAGAGTTCCAAGGTGATGGCGGCGGTGGTGCGAGAGGCGCGGCGCATGGCGCCCCTCGATGCGCCGTTGCTGATCGAGGGCGAGACCGGCACTGGCAAGGAGCTGTTGGCCCGTGCCTGTCACCTGGCCAGTCCCCGTGGGCAATCGCCACTGATGGCGCTCAACTGCGCCGGGTTGCCCGAGTCCATGGCCGAGACCGAGTTGTTCGGTTATGGCCCGGGGGCATTCGAGGGGGCGAGGGCCGAGGGCAAGCTCGGGCTGCTGGAGCTGACCGCAGGCGGCACCCTGTTCCTCGATGGCGTGGGGGAGATGAGCCCGCGCTTGCAGGTCAAGTTGTTGCGCTTCCTGCAGGATGGTTGCTTCCGTCGGGTGGGCAGCGACGAAGAGGTGTATCTGGATGTGCGGGTGATCTGTGCCACCCAGCTCGATCTTTCCGAACTCTGTGCCCGTGGCGAGTTCCGCCAGGACCTGTACCACCGCCTGAACGTGCTGTCGTTGCATATCCCGCCGCTGCGCGAGTGCCTCGATGGCCTGGCGCCGCTGGTGGAGCACTTTCTCGACCAGGCCAGTCGGCAGATCGGCTGTCCCTTGCCCCAGCTGGCTCCCGCGGCCATGGAGCGGCTCAGTCACTATCACTGGCCGGGCAATGTCCGGCAGTTGGAGAATGTACTGTTCCAGGCGGTATCGCTGTGCGATGGCGGCACGGTCAAGGTCGAGCATATTCGCCTGCCGGACTACGGTGCGCGCCAGCCCCTTGGCGAGTTCTCCCTGGAGGGTGGGTTGGAGCAGATCGTCGGGCGCTTCGAAAAGGCCGTGCTCGAAAGCCTGTATGCCGAGTTTCCCAGCAGTCGCCAACTGGGCAAGCGCCTGGGGGTCTCCCACACCACCATTGCCAACAAGCTGCGCGACTATGAGGTGGGCAAGCCCACCAGCGACAATTCGTAGTCACCTGGGCCCTTGTGGCCCGGGTAACGGGGCGGTTACTTGCCGTTAGCGGCATAAGAGCGCCGTTTTTCCGTCTCCCGAAAAGCCGTCGCTACCGCCCTTTAGCCAGGCAAAGCCCTGTCCAGCCTGGGGATCACCCGCTCCTGGAAAAGTTGGTGCGCTTATTGCTTATGGCTTCGCAGTACAGCGGTGGGCGGCAAACGTCCGGCAGACAGAGGAAGCACTGTGGACAAGTACCTTTATGTGGCAATGACCGGCGCCAGCCAGAATGCTCTGGCGCAAAAGGCTCATGCCAACAATCTGGCGAACATCTCCACCAACGGTTTTCAGCGTGACCTGGAGCAGGCTCGCTCGATGCCGGTGTTTGGCGACAGCTTTCCGGCGCGGGCCTTTGCCATGAGTGAGCGTCCGGCCACGGATTTCTCCCCGGGCTCGATGGTGCAAACCGGTCGCGACCTGGATGTGGCGGTCAGCGGCAATGGCTGGATCGCCGTGCAGAGTCCTGACGGTAGCGAAAGTTATGTGCGCACCGGCAGCTTGAATGTCGATGCCCTGGGTGTGCTGCGTGCCGGCAATGGCATGCCGGTGATGGGCAATGGCGGTCCGATTGCCGTGCCGCCGCAACAGCAGATCGAAGTCGGCCAGGACGGCACCATCAGTATCCGTGCCATGGGCGAGGGCCCGCGGGTCATGGCCGAGGTCGACCGCATCAAGTTGGTCAATCCGGACATCAAGAACCTGACCAAGGGCCTGGATGGGTCGATCAAGACCAAGGACGGCCAGCCGGCACCGGCCGATGCCAACGTGCAACTGGTTTCAGGTTTCCTTGAGTCGAGCAATGTCAACGCGGTGCAGGAAATGACCGCGGTCCTGGCCTTGTCCCGCCAGTTCGAATTGCACGTCAAGATGATGAACAGCGCCAAAGAAGACGACCAGGCCATGGCTCGGGTCTTGCAGATCAGCTAATTACCAGTACCTAGCGCCGTAAAACAGGCGCGTGAGGAGAATCGAATGCTTCCGGCTCTATGGGTTGCCAAAACCGGCCTGTCCGCCCAGGACACCAACCTGAGTGTTATTTCCAACAACCTGGCGAACGTTTCGACCACGGGCTTCAAGCGTGATCGTGCCGAATTCCAGGACCTGCTGTACCAGATCAAGCGCCAGCCGGGTGCCCAGTCGACCCAGGACAGCGAGCTGCCTACTGGCCTGCAGGTCGGCACCGGTGTGCGCATCGTCGGCACCCAGAAGAACTTCACCGCGGGTAGCCTGCAAACCACCCAGCAGCCATTGGACCTGGCCATCAACGGTCGTGGTTTCTTCCAGATCCTGCAGCCCGATGGCACCACGTCCTATACCCGCGACGGTACGTTCCATCTCAACTCCAATGGCCAGGTCGTGACCGCCAATGGTTTTACCCTGGAGCCGGCGATCGTCGTGCCCAATGACGCGCAGACCTTCACCGTGGGCCAGGACGGCACGGTCTCCATCACTGTCGCCGGCAACCCGGCGTCCCAGGTGATCGGTAACCTGCAGACTGCCGACTTCATCAACCCCGCTGGCCTGCAGGCCCTGGGCAACAACCTGTTCCTGGAAACCGCATCCAGTGGTGCGCCACAGGTCGGCACCCCAGGCCTGAACGGCTTCGGCACCACCCTGCAGAACACCCTGGAAGGCTCGAACGTCAGCACCGTGGAAGAGATGGTCAACATGATCACCACCCAGCGGGCCTACGAGATGAACTCCAAGGTGATCTCCACCGCCGACCAGATGCTGTCGTTCGTAACGCAGAAGCTGTAATCAAGTCTTGAGGCCGCCACGCCAGTGAGCCGCCAGCAACATCGTGAGGAAGGGTCATGAATCGGTTTATCTGTGTGTTAGCGCTGACTGGGGGAGCCGTGCTCGCGGGCTGTGTCGCCCCTCCGCCCAAACCCAATGACCCTTACTACGCGCCAGTGTTGCCGCGCACGCCGCTGCCCGCGGCCTCCAGCAACGGCTCGATCTACCAGGCCGGCTTCGAGCAGAGCCTGTATACCGATCGCAAGGCGTTCCGGGTCGGCGACATCATCACCATCACCCTGAACGAGCGGACCGCGGCCAGCAAAGGCGCCAACTCGGCGTCGAGCAAGAACAGCCGCAACAGCATCGGCCTGACGTCGTTGTTCGGTGCTGTGCCCAACACCAACAACCCGTTCGGCGATGGCGACCTGAGCTTGAATGCCGGCTACAAGGGAGATCGCTCCACCAAGGGCGATAGCAAGGCGGCGCAAAGCAACAGCCTGACCGGTTCGATCACCGTCACCGTGGCCGACGTATTGCCCAACGGTATCCTCGCCGTGCGTGGCGAGAAGTGGATGACCCTCAATACCGGTGATGAGCTGGTGCGTATCGCCGGCCTGATCCGTGCGGACGATATCGCCACCGACAACACCGTGTCCTCGACTCGGGTGGCGGATGCACGCATCACCTATTCGGGCACCGGGTCGTTCGCCGACGCCAACCAGCCTGGCTGGTTCGACCGTTTCTTCCTCAGCCCGCTGTTCCCTTTCTAGGCGCACTATGTTGAATTTCAAGCACCTGATGGCGGCCGTCTTGTTGCTGTCCACCTCCCTTGGCGTACAGGCCGAGCGGCTGAAGGACATCGCCAGTATTTCCGGCGTGCGTTCCAACCAGTTGATCGGCTACGGCCTGGTGGTGGGGCTCAATGGCACGGGTGACCAGACCACCCAGACGCCGTTCACTCTGCAGACCTTCAACAACATGCTGTCGCAGTTCGGGATCAAGGTGCCGCCAGGATCGGGCAACGTGCAGTTGAAGAACGTTGCCGCGGTATCGATCAGTGCCGACTTGCCGGCGTTCGCCAAGCCGGGGCAACAGGTGGACGTCACGGTTTCGTCCATCGGTAACTCCAAGAGCCTGCGCGGCGGGACCCTGTTACTGACCCCGTTGAAGGGTATCGACGGCAACGTCTATGCCATTGCCCAGGGCAACCTGGTGGTGGGTGGTTTCGACGCCGAGGGGCGTGACGGTTCGAAGATCACCGTCAACGTGCCGTCGGCCGGTCGGATTCCTGGCGGTGCCTCGGTGGAGCGCGCGGTGCCCAGTGGCTTCAACCAGGGCAATAGCCTGACCCTGAACCTCAACCGTTCGGACTTCACTACGGCCAAGCGCATCGTCGACAAGATCAACGACATGCTCGGCCCGGGCGTGGCCCAGGCCATCGACGGCGGTTCGATCCGCGTCACTGCGCCCCTGGACCCAAGCCAGCGCGTGGACTACCTGTCGATCCTGGAGAACCTGGAGATCGATCCGGGCCAGGCGGTAGCCAAGGTCATCATCAATTCGCGTACCGGTACCATCGTCATCGGCCAGAACGTCAAGGTCTCGCCGGCGGCGGTGACCCACGGCAGCCTGACGGTCACCATCACCGAAGACCCGATCGTCAGCCAGCCCGGTCCTTTGTCCAATGGCCAGACGGCCGTGGTTCCTCGCTCGCGAGTCAATGCCCAGCAGGAGGCCAAGCCGATGTTCAAGTTTGGCCCGGGTACCACCCTGGACGAGATCGTGCGGGCGGTGAACCAGGTGGGGGCGGCGCCAGGCGACCTGATGGCGATCCTCGAAGCCCTGAAGCAGGCCGGCGCCCTGCAAGCCGACTTGATCGTGATTTGAGGTGTCAGCCATGGATATTCGTAAGAGCGGCCTGACTGCCAGCGGTGACTCCGGTGCGTACTCCGACCTCAATCGCCTGCAGCAACTGAAGGTCGGCGACAAGAACAGCGAAGCCAACGTGCGCAAGGTGGCGCAAGAGTTCGAGTCGCTGTTTCTCAACGAAATGCTCAAGTCCATGCGCAAGGCCACCGACGTGCTGGCCCAGGACAATCCGCTCAATACGCCGGCGACCAAGCAATACCAGGATATGTACGACCAGCAGTTGGCGGTGTCCCTGTCCCGCGAGGGCGGCGGTATCGGCCTGGCCAATGTGCTGGTGCGCCAGATGATGCAGAACAAACAGGCGGCAGCTCCCACCGGGCTGACCTCGGCCCTGCCAGGCGCCACGCCGACGCCACCGGTTGCTACACCGACACCGATTGCCGCGGGCACCACTGCCCAGGATGGCCCGCTCAGCCGGGTCAACGGCCAGCGGCCGATGTGGGCCTCCCGTGCTGTGGACCCGGTGCGCACCAGTGTTGCCCATAACGACATGGCCCTGCTCAACCAGCGGCGCCTGTCGCTGCCGAGCAAGCTCACCGATCGCCTGCTGGCCGGGATCGTGCCATCGACCGGTGCGCTGGAGGCGGGAGCGCAAAATGCCGCGCCGACCCGAACCACGCCGGCTGCCGATGCGGTGCTGCGTGGCGAGTGGCGAGTCAACCAGGGCTATGCCGCGGCTCAAGGCAAGATGCGCATCTATGGTCGGGCCGTGGCCCAGCCGCCGCTGGCCCCGGCCAAGCGTGCCTTCGGCTCGTCCGACGAATTCGTCGCCACCATGCTGCCCATGGCGGAGCAGGCGGCCAAGCGAATTGGCATCGATCCGCGCTATCTGGTCGCCCAGGCAGCCCTGGAAACCGGCTGGGGCAAGTCTGTGATGCGCCAGCAGGATGGACGTAGCAGCCATAACCTGTTCGGCATCAAGGCCGGTAGTAGCTGGCAGGGCGGGCAGGCCCGGGCGATCACCAGCGAGTTCCGCAACGGGCAGATGGTCAAGGAGACGGCGGCGTTCCGTTCCTATGATTCCTACCAGGACAGCTTCCACGATCTGGTGACCTTGTTGCAGAGCAATAATCGCTATCAAGAAGTGCTGAAGGTGGCCGATAAACCAGAACAGTTTGTTCGCGAGTTGCAAAAAGCCGGGTATGCAACCGACCCGGACTACGCAAGCAAGATTTCGCAGATAGCCAAGCAGATGAAGAGTTACCAGAACTACGCTGCGGCGGGCGTTTCCACGAATTTATAAGGTCTGAATCATGAGTTTGCTCAATATCGGGATGTCGGGGCTGGCTACCAGCCAATCGTCGTTGATGACCACGGGTAACAACATTGCCAACGCCGACACCGCTGGGTATTCGCGTCAGCAGACCGTGCAGGGCACCAAGGCCTCCAACCAGTTCGGCAACGTCTTCATCGGCACCGGTGCCACCCTGGCCGATGTGCGTCGGGTGTACAACAGCTACCTGGATGCCCAGCTGCGCAGCGCGACCTCGCGCAACAGCGACGTGGCCGCCTACCAGAATCAGATCACGCCGATCGACAAGCTGCTCTCCGAAGCCGATACCGGCATGACCAGCGCTTTGACCAAGTTCTTCGCATCGGTGCAGAACCTCAACGCCAAGCCCACCGACGAGGCTTCCCGACAATTACTGCTCAGCGATACCCAGGCCCTGAGCAATCGTTTCAACTCGGTATCCAGCCAGCTCAATGCACAGAATGGCAACATCAATGGCAGCCTGTCGAACATGGCCAGCCAGGTCAATAACCTGGCGGCTACCGTGGCCCAGTTGAACCAGAAGATATCCGAGGTGTCCAGCAACGGTGGTGGCATGCCCAACGGTCTGCTGGATCAGCGTAATGAAGCCGTGCGCCAGTTGTCGCAGTTCATCAAGGTGGATGTGTCCGAGCGCGGCTCCAGTCTCGACCTCTACCTGGGTAGTGGTCAGCCGCTGGTCCTGGGCAACTCCGCCAATTCCCTGGAAGTGGTGCCGGGCAAGAGCGACCCGACCCGTTCGACGCTGCAGATCAACCTTGGCAGTACCACCGTCGATATCACCAAGCCACCTAAGGGGCAGGATACCGGGGGCGAGATCGGTGGCCTGCTGCGCTATCGCAGCGAAGTGCTGGACCCGGCGCTGAACGAGCTGGGGCGCGTGGCGCTGGTCGTCGCCGATCAGATGAACAGCCAGATGGCCCAGGGCATCGACAAGAACGGCGAATTCGGCGGCAACCTGTTCAATGACATCAACAGCCTCAAGCTGATTGGCCAGCGCAGCATGGCCAATACCGGCAACAACTCGGCGTCCGGCAACTTCGATGTCACCATCAAGGACACTGGCAAGCTGACTACCAATGACTACACGGTGACCTTCACCAGCGCGACCGACTACAGTGTCAAGCGCTCCGATGGCAGCGAACTGGGCAGCTTCAGCACCACCACCACCCCGGCACCGGTCATTGACGGTTTCTCGTTGAATCTCAAGGGTACGGCAGTCTCGGGCGACAGCTTCAAGATCACTCCGACCCGCAACGCCTCGGCCTCCATCCAGACCGAGATGACCGATGCCAAGCGCCTGGCCATTGCCGCGCCGCTCAAGGCCGAGATCGGGGCCGGAGTCAAGAGTTCGTTGACCATCGCCAGCCAGCCATCGCTGGCCGTGCCGATCAACAACTATGATCCTGCTGCCAAGCTGGAAATGCAGACCGCGCTCAAGAACGCCGGTCCGATCAAGGTGGTGTTCAATGCGCCGGCCAACGGCAGCCAGGGTTATGACTACTTTGATTCCAAGGGCAACAAGATCGGCAGCGGTACCATGGTGCCGGGGCAGACCAATAGCTTGAGCCTGGATATCAAGATGGTCGATGCCAGTGGGAATCCGGTGCTCGATGGCAACGGGGTGCAGAAGACTTTCGCCGTGAAGATGGATGTGGCGGGAGCGCCGAACTCCGGCGACAACATGACGATCTCGCTCAACGGTGCCGGCTCGTCCGACAACCGCAACGGCCTGGCCCTGGCCGGCCTGCAGAGCAAGCAGACCGTCGATACCGGTTCGGCCAGCAAGGGCATGACCCTGGTGGACGCCTACGGCAAGCTGATCGAGAACGTCGGCTCCAAGGCCAGTCAGGCCCGGCTCGATAGCGCCGCCAATGGCAGCATCCTGGATAGCGCCAAGGGTGCCCGTGACTCGCTGTCGGGAGTCAATTTGGACGACGAAGCCGGCAATCTGGTCAAGTACCAGCAGTACTACACAGCGTCCTCGCAAATCATCAAAACCGCGCAAACCATCTTCAACACGCTGATCAACAGCCTTTAAGGAGTCGTAGGCCATGCGTATTTCCACGTCTCAGTTTTATGAGTCTTCGGCTGCCAATCTCCAGAAGAACTTCGCCAAGGTGGTCAAAAGCAGCGAAGAAGCCAGCAGCCTGGTACGGGTCAAGACCGCGGCTGACGATCCGGTCGGTGCCTCGCGTCTGCTGCAACTTGGCCAGCAGGCTTCGTTGCTCGACCAGTACAAGACCAACAGCAACTCGATCAAGGCTTCCCTGGGGCAGACCGAGTCGGTGATGACCAGCATCAATAACGTCCTGGCCCGGGCTCGGGAACTGGCCGCTGGTGCCGCCAACTCCGGCTACACCGATGCCGACCGTCAGGCCAATGCGTCGGAGTTGGGGCAGATCGAAGAGCAGTTGCTCAGCCTGATGAATACCCAGGACGAAAACGGCAAGTACATCTTCGGTGGTTCCAAGGATGATGTGCCTCCATACAGTCGCAACTCCGACGGTACCTATAGCTACAACGGCGACCAGAGTAGTCGGAAGTTGCCGGTGGGTGACACTATGTTGATGGCTGCCAACAGCACTGGTTGGGATGTGTTCCAGCAAGCGGTGAATACCAGCCGCACTCAGGTGACTACCCAGAGTGCGCCGTCTCCGGACAACGGCACGGTGTTCCTGTCCAATGGCCAGATGTCCAACGCCGGCAAGTACAACAGCGACTTCCGCAAGGGCGAGCCCTATTCGATTTCGTTCGTCAGCGCCACCCAGCTGAAGATCACCGATATCAATGGCAAGGATGTGACGTCCGAGGCCAGCCAGAATGGTGTGATCGGTAATACGTCGAACCAGACCGTGAGCTTTCGGGGGGTGGACCTGAGCCTGAACGTCAACCTCAAGCCCGGCGACAACGCCGGCGCGTTGCTGCCGCAGTACTCTTTCCAGTTGGGTTCCAAGCCAGACAGCTTCAACGTTGCACGTGGCCCGGGTAACCCGAGCACTGCCCAGGTGACCGGTACCAGTGTGACCGACCAGGCGGCCTACAACTCCACGTTCCCTAGTGGTTCGGCCGTCCTGAAGTTCACCAGCGCTACTCAGTTCGATCTGTATGCCGCCCCGCTGACCGCCGATAGCAAGCCCGTTTCTTCGGGAACCCTGGCGGGTAACCAGGCCACCGCTGCTGGAGTGACCTTCACCCTCAATGGCACGCCAGCTGCCAACGACCAGTTCAAGGTCGCGGTCAATACCCACGAAACCCAGAACATTCTGGATACCGTGAGCCAACTCAAAACGGCATTGAACACTCCTACCGCTGGCAATCCCGTAGCCACCCAGAAGCAACTGGCGGATCTCGCCTCCGGCATGGCCAACCTGGCCAGCGGTGCCGACCAGTTGTCGATCGCTATCAGCTCCGTCGGTGGTCGCGGTTCGGCCCTGGCGAATCAGGTCGAGATCAATGAAAACCTGGCGGCGGCCAATGTCACGACCCGCTCGGCCATCAGCGATTCCGACCCGGCCGAGGTCATAACTCGCCTGAACCTGCAGCAGACCATGCTGCAAGCCTCGCAACTGGCATTCAGCAAGATCAGCCAGCTCGGGTTGTTCAACAAGATCTGAGCCGGGCCCGTGGCGCTCGGTTCCGAGCGCCACGGCCGTCGAGCCGCCAACCGTCTTTATGTAAGCGGTTTTGCAGCCCGGGTCGTGTCGATCGGGCTCGCCGCTCGAGAGTTCCCAGCCGTGAACCAAGCCCCTCTAGTCAGTATCGTCATCCCCGCCTTCAATCCCCGCTTCTTTGCCCAGGCCCTGGACAGCGCCTTGGCCCAGACCTATCAGCCACTGGAAATCGTGGTCTGCGACGACAGTGTCGGTGACGAGATCCAGCGCATTGTCGAAGGTGTTTGCGAACCCGCGCATCCGCTGCGCTACCTGCGCAATCCGCAGCGCCTGGGCTTGCAGAAGAATATCCTGCGCGGTGTCCAGGAAGCCGACGGCGAGCTGATCAAGGTCCTGTGCGATGACGACCGGCTGTTCGCGCCCAGCGTTGCCCTGCAGGCGCCGATTCTGGCCGAGTATCCTGAGGTCAGTCTGGTGTGCGGGCTGCGCGTGTTCAGCGATGCCGGTAACTCCATCCTGCCTTCGCGGCTGGACAACAGTTGCTTCTCCCTCTGCGATTCAGTGTTCAAGGGGGACGACATACTGGGGATCCTCGAGGGCTGGCAGAGCAACTACCTGGGTAACTTCAGCTCGACGCTGATGCGCCGCGCCGATGTGCTGGAATGGCTGCCAGCGCTGATCCAGGAGGGCGCAGGGTTCGTGGCCTTGCTGGATACGGCGTTGTTCATCTGCCTGCTCAGGCGCGGCAACCTTGCGACGCTCAATACGGTGCTCAGTTGTGAGCGGCTCTATCCCGGGCGCTTCAGTGCGACTCCAGAAGTGCTCAAGCTGGCCGGTTCCGAATGGGATTGGTTGAAGCAGATGCTGGCCGCGCGAGCCGGTGAGTCGGCTCCGGCCGCTGGTTGGGTGCGCTATGTGGATCTGGTCCGGGCGGGTGAGGAGCCGCGTCGGTGGCAGGAGTTGTGCGTGGCCCGGGCGCTGGGTAATCGCAATACCGTGGTCAATGGCCGGGTAGGCGTGGCAAGCCAGAGCTATGAGGAGTTCTATCGCGAGTGGCTGGGCAGCCGCTGCCTGTCGCCGTCCGAGCAGCGCCATCTGCTTCAGCGTCTCGATAGCTGGTCGCGCCAGGCGCGTATCGTGCCGGTGGTCATCGATGTCGACGGTTCCGCTGTGGCGCTTGAGCGCACCTTGAGCAGCCTGGATGCCCAGCTGTATGCGCCCCAGGCGGTCCTGGTGCTGTCCGATGCCGACTGCTCGACGCGCGAGCGGGTTTTGCAGCAGCCGCTGCGCGGCGATGGGTGGCAGCAGCTCAATGAGTTGCTGCCGCAACTGGAAGGCTGTGACTGGTTCTATCTGTTGCAGGCAGGCGATCGCTTGTCCGCTTCGGCGCTGCTGGTGCTGGCCGAGCGCATCGCCAGCATCCCGGCCATGCTCGGTGCCTACAGCGATGAAGGCGCCCTGGTGGAAAGTGAGTCCGTCGAGCCGGTGTTCAAGCCGGATTTCAACCTTGACCTCATGCGCTCCTATCCCTATGTCGGGCGGACCCTGGCCTTTTCCCGCGAGCGTGTTCTGGCCGAGGGCGGTTTCGATCCGGCCCGGGGCGAGCTGGCCCCCCATGACCTGCTCTGGCGGCTGGTGGAGGCTGCCGGTCCGCAGGCGATCGAGCACATTGCCGAGATCCAGGTGGAATCGGAGTTTTCCTTTGCCCAATGGTTGTCGTGGCCGCAGGTGATCGAAGCCAGTGAGGGGTTGGTGAGCGCCCACCTGCAGCGGATCGGTGTGGAGCATCGGATTTGCCACGATGACCTGCCGCTGATCAATCGCATCGACTACCTGCACGGCAAGCGGCCTCTGGTATCGATCATCATCACCTGCGGCGACTCCCTGGCCGCACTGCAGCGCTGTGTCGAAAGCCTGATCGAGCAGACGGCCTACAACCACTACGAGATCCTGCTGGTGGATGCCGGCAGTCACGACCCGGCCATGGCCGGCTGGCTGGCGGCCATGGCCCAGCTGGGGGCGTCGCTGTTGCGGGTGCTGGCTTGTGACGGCGGGGGCAATCAGGCGGCGTTGGTCAATGAAGTCGCGGCCCAGGCGCGTGGCGAGTACCTGCTCTTGCTCAGCCATGATGCGCAAATCTGTACCCGCGACTGGCTGGATGAGCTGCTCAATCAGGCCCAGCGCCCAGAGGTAGGGATCGTGGGCGCGCGGATCCTGGCGGCCGATGGCTCCATCCTGCATGCCGGCCAGGTGCTTGGCCTGGCAGGCCCGGTGGGCTCGCCCTTCGTCGGCGAGGCCCTCGGTGCCCGTGGCTATATGCAGCGCTTGCAGGTGGTGCAGAACTGGAGCGCGGTGAGCGCCGATTGCCTGATGGTGCGCAAGGAGGTGTTCGACAACCTTGGCGGCTTGGATCAGGAGGGCTTCAGCGGTGCTCTCGGTGCCACCGACCTGTGTCTGCGAGTCGAGCGCAATGGTTACCTGGTGGTCTGGACTCCCCATGCCACCTTGATGCTGGGGGCTGTCTCGGGGGCCGAGAAGTCTGTAGCGCAACAGGTGCAATTGGCCGACCAGGAGATCTTCCACAGCCGCTGGCTGGCGAAGATCGCTCGTGATCCTGCCTACAACCCGGCCCTGAGCCTGGGGTTCTCCAGCTTCAGCCTGGAGCCCTCCTTGCGCAACAACTGGAATCCGTTCTGCAGCCGGGCCTTGCCCTTGATTCTAGGTTTGCCGGTCAATAGTTCCGCGGTCGGGCATTACCGGGTGACAGGCCCTCTGACGGCGCTGGAAGAGGCGGGGCGGGTGATTGCCCGGGTGGCCTACGAGTCGCCCTCCATGGTCGAGATCGAGCGGCTTTCCCCGGATACCATCGTGCTCCAGGGGCGCTATAGCGAAGGTTCGGCCGGCGATATCCTGCGGATGAAAAAGTACTCCAGTGCGCTGCGGATCTTCGAGCTCGACGACTACGTGGTCAGTGCGCCGAAGAAGAACAGCCATACCCGAAACAAGCCGGCCAATACCGAGCAGATGCTGCGTGAAGGTATTGCCATGTGCGATCGCGTGGTGGTGACCACCCAGCCCCTGGCCGATGCACTGTCCAGCATGCACAGCGATATCCGGGTCGTGCCCAACATGCTCGCGCCAGATCCCTGGGCGACCTTGACCTCCCGCCGAGGCACTTCCAGCAAACCTCGAGTGGGCTGGGGGGGCGGCACCAGCCACACCGGTGACCTGGAGATCATTGCCGATGTGGTGCGCGAATTGGCCGGCGAGGTGGAGTGGGTGTTCTTCGGCATGTGCCCCGATGAACTACGGCCCTATGTGCATGAGTTCCATCCGGTGATCAGCTTGCAGAGCTACCCCTTCAAGTTGGCCAGCTTGAACCTGGACCTGGCCCTGGCGCCGCTGGAGTTCCATATCTTCAATGACTGCAAGAGCAATCTGCGGTTGTTGGAGTACGGCGCCTGCGGCTACCCGGTAATCTGCACCGATACCGAGGCCTATCGCGGGTTCCTGCCGTGCACCAAGGTGCTGAGCAACAGCACCGAGGAGTGGTTGCAGGCCATTCGCATGCACCTGTCCGACCCGGCGGCCAGCTATCGCATGGGCGATGAGCTGCGCGCGGCAGTGCATCGCGATTTCATGCTGCGCAGCGACAACCTGCAGCACTGGTTGTGGGGGTGGCTGCCGGATTGATGGGGCCGGCCCGCGCATCCTCAGTGCGGGCCGCCGTTTCCGGCGCGGGGGCTCGCTCCTCGGCTCAGGAGTGTGTGCCTGGGTGGTTTTCGAAGGCAGGCCGCACACTTGGCGCAGTTCCTGCAAGTCTTGCTCATATCGCCATAAAACCTTCACCGCGCTGCGGTGCCGGCTGCATGGGATCTGCGTCTGGTGCTCTGCCAGGCCTCAAGAGGGCTGATTCAGCCCGCGAAGAGCAAGAGGACAGCGATGAAGGCAGTAATTCTGGCAGGTGGCCTGGGTACGCGTATCAGCGAGGAGTCCCATCTCAAGCCCAAGCCCATGATCGAGATCGGCGGCAAGCCAATTCTTTGGCACATCATGAAGTTGTATTCCGCCCATGGGATCCATGACTTTGTGATTTGCCTGGGCTACAAGGGCTACGCGATCAAGGACTTCTTCGCCAACTACTTCCTGCACACCTCGGACGTGACCTTCGACATGCGCAACAACCGCATGGATGTGCACCAGAACTACAGCGAGCCCTGGAGCGTGACCCTGATCGACACGGGCGAGGAGACCATGACCGGTGGTCGCCTGCGTCGGGCCGGGCGTTACCTGCAGGACGAAGAAGCGTTCTGTTTCACCTATGGCGATGGCGTGTCCGACCTGGATATCGGCGCCCTGGTGGCGTTCCACAAGGCCCACGGCAAGCTGGCCACGGTGACGGCGGTGCAGCCGCCCGGCCGCTATGGCGCTCTGGAGCGCGATGGCGACCAGGTCCTGGGCTTCACCGAGAAACCTCGGGGCGATGGTGGCTGGATCAATGGCGGGTTCTTTGTCCTGTCGCCCAAGGTGCTGCCTTACATACAGGGCGATAGCACCACCTGGGAAGCGGAGCCGCTGATGCAATTGGCCCGGGCCGAGCAACTGCGAGCCTTCGAGCACGGCGGCTTCTGGCAGCCGATGGATACCCTGCGCGACAAGAATCACCTGGAACAACTCTGGCAAAGCGGGGAGGCCCCGTGGAAGCAGTGGGACTGAGCGCGCAATTCTGGCGGGGCAAGCGTGTCCTGCTGACCGGCCACACCGGCTTCAAGGGCAGTTGGCTGAGCCTGTGGCTGGAGAGCCTGGGCGCCCAGGTCAGCGGTTTCGCCCTGGACCCTGGAACCGAGCCGAGCCTGTTCGAGCTGGCCCGGGTGGCCGAAGGCATCGACGCCCATCGCGGCGATCTGCGCGACCTGGGCAGCCTGCTGGAGCTGATTGCCCGCACGGAGCCGGAGATCGTCCTGCACCTGGCGGCCCAGCCGCTGGTCCGCGAGGCCTACCGCGACCCGCTGGGTACTTACTCGAGCAACGTCATGGGCACCCTGAACCTGTTGGAGGCGATCCGCCAGGTCGGCGGAGTACGAGCCTGCGTGCTGGTCACTACCGACAAGGTCTATGCCAACCAGGAGTGGCTGTGGCCCTACCGGGAGAACGAGCCCCTGGGCGGGCATGATCCCTATAGCAGCAGCAAGGCCTGCTGCGAATTGCTGGCGCAGTCCTATGCGTCGTCGTTTTTTCCTGCCCGGCGTCATGACGAGCACGGCCTGGCCCTGGCCACGGCACGTGCCGGCAATGTCCTGGGCGGCGGTGACTTCGCGCCGGAGCGCTTGATACCCGATGTGCTCAAGGCCTGGTCCGTCGGTGAACCGGTGACCTTGCGCTATCCCCAGGCCGTGCGTCCCTGGCAGCACGCCCTGGAGCCCCTGGCCGGCTACCTGCAACTGGCCGCCGGGTTGTACCAGCAAGGCCCGGAGTTCGCCGGGGCCTGGAATTTCGGCCCTAGCGAGCAGGACATGTGCAGCGTCGGCGATGTCGTGGAGTTGCTGGCCCGGCATTGGCCGGCAGCGCCGGGCTTGCGAATCGAACCGAGTGGACTGCATGAGGCCGGGCTGTTGCGCCTGGACAGCAGCCGCGCCCGCCAACTGCTGGGCTGGAAGCCGCGCTGGAGCCTGGAGCAATGCCTGACGCAGACCCTGGACTGGCACCTGGCCTGGAAGGGCGGTGCGGACATGCGAAGAGTGACATTCGATCAAATTAATCTCTATCAAAAGGGGCTGGCATGAGTGACATCAAGTTCCAGGCAGTGGGGCTGGAAGGACTTTATTTGATTCAACAAAAGGTGTTTTGCGATGAACGTGGGCGTTTTGCCAGGCTGTTCTGTCAAACCAGCCTGAGCCAGCAGGGACGTCAGTTTGATGTTCGTCAGATCAACTATTCCCGGACCCTGGTGCAGGGTAGTGTGCGTGGTCTGCATTACCAGCAAGCCGGGTATGCCGAGTCTAAGCTGATCACTTGTACTCGCGGCGCCGTCTGGGACGTAGCAGTGGATTTGCGTCCCGACTCGCCAACATTCTTGCAGTGGCACGGGCAAGAGCTGCGTGCCGATGACGGGCAAAGTTTGCTGGTTCCAGCGGGATTCGCCCATGGTTTCCAGGCACTGACCGACGACAGCGAGGTGTTGTATTTTACCGATGCAGACTATGCTCCGGATCATGAAGCCGGATTGTCTGTTTGCGATCCGATGCTGGCGATCACATGGCCGTTACCCGTTAAGAACTTGTCGTCCAAGGATGCCTGCCATCCATGGGTGGATGCGCATTTTCGCGGAGTCCGACTCTGATGAGTTGTCCGCGACATGTGCTGGTCACCGGGGCCACCGGCTTTGTTGGCCGGCACCTGGTCGCGGCCTTGCTGGCCCGCGGCTGCCAGGTGCGGGCGGTGGCCCGGGATGTGGAGAAGGCCCGCCGGATGCCCTGGTTCGAGGCCGTGGAGTTTCGTGCCCAGGATGTGCATGCCGCGGATATCGACATGGCGGCGCTGGTGGATGGCGTCGATGCCTTGGCGCACCTGGCCTGGCCTGGCCTGCCGAACTACCAGGCGCTGTTTCACCTGGAGCACAACCTGATGGCCGACTACCGCTTCATCAAGGCGGTGGTCGAGGCTGGCGTCTCCCAGGTGCTGGTCACCGGTACCTGTTTCGAGTACGGCATGCAGAGCGGGCCGCTGGACGAGCAGGCCGAGGCTCGGCCAGGCAATCCCTATGGCCTGGCCAAGCACAGCCTGAACTTGTTCCTCCAGGCCTTGCAGCAGCACGTGCCTTTCAGCTTGCAATGGGCCCGGCTGTTCTACCTCCATGGGCCGGGACAGAATCCGAAGAGCCTGCTGGCGGCCCTGGATCGGGCCATCGATGCCGGTGACGAGTCTTTCGACATGTCCGGTGGCGAGCAGCTACGGGATTACCAGGCCATCGAGGACGCTGCCGAGCAGTTGGCCGCGCTGTTGCAGGTCCGGACGTTCTCCGGGGCCGTCAACTGTTCCAGCGGCCAGCCGGTATCGGTGCGTTCGCTGGTGGAGCGGCAGATCGCCCAGCGTGGCTCGTCGATCCGCCTGAATCTTGGACACTACCCCTATCCGGACTACGAACCCATGGCGTTCTGGGGCTTGAACCAGCGCCTGCGACAATTGACGGGAGCTGCACATGACGCATGAGTTGTATCGGGTCGCCGACCTGCCGGTGTTGCAGAACCGCACCTTCGCCGATGCTCGCAGCGCCCAGGCTTCGGCCAGCGCGGACATGGTCCTGGTGCAGGACCTGCAAAGCGGGTTGGTCTATAACCAGGCCTTCGATGCCGACAAGCTCAGCTACGACAGCGACTACCAGAACGAACAGGCCCATTCGGCGCAGTTCCAGCGGCACCTGATGGATGTCGAGGGCATTGTCGCCCGGCACTTCAAGGGACAAAGGCTGATCGAGGTCGGTTGCGGCAAGGGGTATTTCCTCGAGCTGTTGCGCGGCCTGGATTACGCCATCACCGGTATCGACCCGGCCTACGAGGGCGATAATCCAGAAGTGATCAAGGCCCCGTTCACCCGTGACCTGGGGTTGTCCGCCGAGGCCATCGTGCTGCGCCATGTGCTGGAGCACATTGCCGACCCGCTGGCGTTCCTCAAGGAAATCGCCAGGGCCAACCAGGGTGGGCAGATCTATATCGAGGTGCCTTGCTTCGACTGGATCCTGGAGCATCGTGCCTGGTTCGATGTGTTCTACGAGCACGTGAACTATTTCCGCCTCGACGACTTGCGGCGGATGTTCGGCACGGTGCATGAGGCCGGGCACCTGTTCGGTGGCCAGTACCTGTATGTGGTCGCGGACCTCGGTAGCTTCAAGGACCCGTTGCAGGCGCCTGTCCAGCCTTTGCAGATGCCGGTGGACTTCACCGCCAGCATCGAGCAGGCCAAGCGCATCATCGGTTCGGCTCCGCAGGCGGGTGCCGGTATCTGGGGGGCATCTTCCAAGGGCGTGATCTATTCGCTGTTCCTGCAACGCGCCGGAGTGGCGGTGGACCAGGTGGTGGACATCAACCCTGCCAAGCAAGGGCGCTACATGCCGCTGAGCGGCATGCGCGTGTCATCGCCGCAAGAGGCCATGCAGGCGCTGTCGGAAGGGGCCAACCTGTTCGTGATGAATTCCAATTACCTAGAAGAGATCAAGCGCATGACCGATGGCCGTTATGTCTATCACGCCGTCGACAGCGCTTCATTCCGATAGTTTTCAGTGAGACCCGAACATGAGCGAGAACAACGTCATTCAAGCCTTCGAACAAGAGTGCCAGGCGCAGATCAGCGCCCAGGGCCAGGATGAAAAGCTCAAGGGCCTGGCCCGGGACTTTTTCAATGAGTCCGCGACCCACAAGTACAGCTATCACTTCTCCTGGATGGGGCGGCCGATCATCCAGTTGCCCCAGGACATGATGGCGATGCAAGAGATCATCTGGCAGGTCAAGCCGGACCTGATAATCGAGTGCGGCATCGCCCATGGCGGGTCGATCATCTACTACGCCTCGCTGCTGGAGTTGCAGGGCCATGGCGAAGTGCTGGGGATCGACCTGGACATTCGTCCCCACAACCGCGAGGCCATCGAGCAGCATCCGATGAGCAAGCGTATTCGCATGATCGAGGGTTCGAGCATCGATCCGGCCATCGCCGAGCTGGTACGGGCCGCTGCCGCCGGCAAGAAAGTGATCCTGGTCCTGGACTCCAACCACACCCACGAGCATGTGCTCGAAGAGCTGCGCCTGTATGCGCCTCTGGTGTCGGTGGATAGCTATTGCGTGGTCATGGACACGGTTGTCGAGGACATGCCGGCAGACTTCTTCCCGGATCGTCCCTGGGGGCCGGGAGACAACCCGAAGACCGCAGTGTGGGCCTATCTGGAGGAGAACCGTGATTTCGAGATCGACTATCAGATGCAGAACAAGCTGCTGATCACCGTGGCACCGGACGGCTATCTGCGTCGGGTTCGTTGAATATCAATAGCGGCAGGAACCAGGCGCTTGGCCGTTGGTGGGGAAAGGCATATGTGGGTTGAAGACAAGACAATGAAGACTGATACAGCGCCGTTGAGCGAACGAATCACACTGGTGGTGATGACTCACAAGCGCAAGGCGTTCCTGCAACGTACCTTGCAGTACTACAGCACTTATCCGTGTTCGATCCTGGTGCTGGACTCCTCGCCGCAAGCCGACGAGTCCATCGCCCAGCGCTATCCCCAGGTCGATTACCGGCACCTGCCGCAGTTCACCTACGAGGGGCTGCAGGACAAGCTGACCTATGGCGTGAACCTGGTGACCACGCCCTACATGGTGTTTGCCGCCGATGATGATTTCCTGATCCACGATGCCTTGACCGCATCGGTGGAGTTCCTTGAAGCCCATCCCGACTACGGGGTGTGCCATGGCTACGGGATGATGTACCTGGCCAGGGCTTCGGAAACCGCCTATTACCGTCGCGATCGCCGGGGAATCGAGGACTATGCCAGCGAAGATCCGGAACAGCGGGTCAAGGATTTCCTTGGGCATTTCCTGCCGCCATTCTATGCCGTGACCCGCACCGACCTGTTGCAGCAGTGGTACAACCAGTTGCCGGCGGGGACGAATTTCGAATGGCAGGAGATCGGCCACAGCTTCTACCTGCTGGCCTGCGCCAAGGCCCGGGTGCTGCCAATTCCCTTTGCCGTGCGTGAAGCCAACTATGGGGCTTCGGAACACAACACCAACGTGCTGACGGTGTTGATGTACAACGATGCGCAGTCGGTGGCGCAGCGGGAGTCATTCGCGGAGTTCCTGGCCTCGTTGCCCAGTGGTTTCAGCGGCCGTGACCCGCAGCAGGTCAAGCAGATTGCCCTGGACAGCTTCGCGGCCATGGCCGAATGCTTGACCAGCGGACGTTCGCTCAAGGGGACGATGATCTTCCGTTCGGCCTGGGTCGAGGTGGGAGATGAGCCGGTACGCTCCTTCGGTCCGGAGCAGTTTGTCGAGATGCCGTTCTACAACAAGCCGATGTTCGATCTGCTGACCCAGTTCGAATTCCTCATGCACGCGATGCCTGCCGGTCGGGTCCAGCTCAAGGAACTTGAAGGCGTATTGCTGCGCCAGGAAGAGCTGATGCGCGTGCAGCCCAACGATACGCCGCGCAGCCTGCGCAGCCGGTTGTGGGAGGCCCTGGGGCTGAACCTGTTCAACCGCCAGGTGGTCAAGCGCCTGGTCGAGGCCATGCAGGACAGCGACGAGCCACAAGAGCTGCGCAAGCTGCAAGCCTGGGCCGAGCGCCTGGAGTCGGTGCCGGGGCCGCAGGGGCGCGAGCTGCTCGACGCCACCGGGTCGGGCCGTTTGCTCAATTGGCTCGAGGCGCGAGCTCCACAGCCTGCACAGCTGAGCGCGATCGCCGCGCACCAGGCCCGCCAGGGGGGCGTGCCGCAGGTACAGATCCTGCTGCTCGATCTCGATGCCAGCATGGTCAAGTTGCAGGCCACCCTCGATAGCCTGGTCGCCAGCCACTACAAGGCGTTCAAGCTGGTGGTCTTCACCACGGGCGACCTGCCAGCCACGACCACGGCCCGGGACACCCTGCATTTCGTCAAGGTGACGCACAGCAACTACGTCGAGCGGATCAACCAGGCGGTGGCCCAGTCCGCTGCCCAGTGGGTGCTGATGGCGGCGGCCGGCGATCAATTCACCGCCAGTGGCCTGCTGCGGGCCAGCCTCGAGCTGGCGGGCGTCGAAGGCATTCGTGCCGTGGCCATGGACGAGGTCCAGCGCCGCAGCGATGCGACCCTGAGCATGGTGTGGCGCCCAGGGATCAACCTGGACCAGTTGCAGGGCGCGCCGTCGTTGATGGCGCGGCATTGGCTGTTGCAACGCCAGGCCCTGTTGGCGATTGGCGGGTTCTCCACTGAGCTCAAGCAAGCGCTGGAGCTGGATGTGTTGCTGCGCCTGATCCAGGACGGTGGCTTGGGCGGCCTTGCGCACCTGGCCGAGCCGTTGCTGATTTGCCAGGCCCCGGGCGATGAAGCCCATGCCGAGGAGCGCCAGGTACTGACTCGCAACCTGGCCGCACGGGGCTATCGGGCCCAGATCGGCTCGGCGCAGCCAGGTACCTACCAGATCGACTACCAGCATGCCGAGCGGCCGTTGGTATCGATCATCCTGGCCAGCCAGGATAACTTCGCCCAGTTGCAGCGCTGCCTGGTGAGCGTGCTGCAACGTACCCGCTACCAGCGCTACGAAGTGTTGATCGCGGAGAATCATAGCCAGAATGCCGAGCTCGACAGCTGGCTGGCCAGCCTTGAGAGCCGTGGCGAGCGCATCCGCGTGCTGCGCAGTGAGCGGCGCCTGAGCCACTCGGCGCTGTACAACGCCGCTTGCCGGGAGGCCAAGGGCGAGTACCTGGTGCTGCTGTCCTCGGATGCCGAGGTGGTCAACGCCAACTGGATGGAGAGCCTGCTCAACCAGGCCCAGCGTCCTGAGGTCGGGGTGGTCGGTGCCCGCTTGGTCGATGAGCAGGGCCTGACCACCCAGGCTGGCCTGATCCTGGGGCTCAATGGCCACCTGGGCGCGGCCTTTGCCGGCGAGGCCAAGGATGCACCGGGCTACATGAACAGCTTGTGGGTGGAGAAGAACTACTCGGCGGTGTCCGGCGCTTGCCTGATGCTGGCCAAGGACCTCTACGAGGCTGTCGGTGGACTGGACGAAGAACACTTCGACCAGGCTTTCGCCGATGTCGACCTGTGCCTGAAGACTGCCGATGCCGGTTATCTCACTGTGTTGACGCCGCAGGCGCAGATCCTGCACCCGGGCACCCTGGCTGACAACCCGCAGGCTGCCGCGGCCCTGAAGGACAAGTGGGCGGCGCGCTTTGCCCAGGATGTCAATTACAACGAAAACCTGGAGCTGGCTGGCAAGGGGTTCGTCCTGGAGGTCGAAAGCCGGGTGGATTGGTTGCAGCTACTAGGGATGGTCTGAAGTAGCCCTGCATTTCTACTCGATTTCAGTCTCCGCCGATTTTGAACGCGGCAAACTGATCAAAAACGATCAGATCACCCGCTCTTCCTTTGTTTTTAGCCGCTACGCGTATCTCGTAGCGGCCATTTCCCACATACAGCCCCACCTTTCCTGCATGAGTCAGCAGCTGTCGGCGTGCCATCCACAGGCTCGATAGGGCGAACAACGTCATCAACTGCGCGGTGTTCTTGGTAAGGCCACGGAAACGTGTCTTCATATGATCGAACTGGCGCTTGAGCACCGAAAACGGGTGATGCCGTGCCTTAGCTTTTTTGATCTTGCGATTGTTTTTGTACAAGACGCTGTGTCGTGCTGCTGAAAGCACCAACCCTGATTGAAAAGCATGGTGTAGTGCCTTCTTGCTTCAGTGCCAGTATCCACTCTGGTTGCTCGTGCCATGAACACTCGGTTTTCCTGCGT